>Ga0210384_10001566_pt1 | contig 30721 bp, 27 predicted proteins | sample IncBWH2MmetaG_FD_160574 | JGI IMG/M metagenome (GOLD analysis project Ga0210384, IMG submission 160574) | Forest soil microbial communities from Barre Woods Harvard Forest LTER site, Petersham, Massachusetts, United States - Inc-BW-H-2-M | ecosystem: Environmental > Terrestrial > Soil >...
CTATCCGGTCGACTGGACCGTTGGGCCGAAAAACCGTGCAATCGGAAACTTATTCCCGGGATCAAGGCGAACGCGAGCTACACGGCTTCGTCCGGCGGGTCAGGTTTTTTCGGACGGTCAGTGATTGTGGCCAGAGGATCGGGAGCTATTTTGAGGACCGCGACCGCATTCGAGAAATACTGTTCGCCCTTCAGGAGGGATTCTACCGCTGCCGTGAGCGAATCGCCGGAGCCCTTGGTCACGGCGCCGCTGAATCCGGCGTTGCGAGCTTCTTTTTCTAGGTGGGTGTCGAAAAGATGCTGGGTATAGAGAAGGAGAGGAATGCTCGGGGCGGCAGTGTGGATGGCGCGGGCCGCCTGGAAGCCATTCAAATTGGGCATGGTTAGGTCGAGGACAATCAGATCCGGAGTAAGCTCCGCAGCTTTGCTTACGGCTTCCAGGCCGTCCGCGGCTTCTCCGCAAATCTTCCAATCTGGATGTTCTTCGATGACTTTCTTGATCGATTCCAAAACGTACGGGCTATCATCGGCAATCAGAATTCGCGTCATCAAGCGCTTTCGTTTCCGGGGACCAGCACCTAAATCATAGATGCGTAAACCGCTGTATAAACCTTCTGTTAGACATGCTACATATGAGTCAGAGGGCTGGTATATACAGGAAATCTCGTAGTAAAACAATGCTGCGGGCATGTGTTCTCAGGTGTGCGTACTGAGTTTCTCCCGTTTCCCACCAGCTGTTTTGTTTATCTTATGTGACTAGAGTAAGGACCACCATGGCCACGCGGACAATGAGAGTTGTGCAAGCAGGAGAGCGGACAAATCACGAAGGAAAGCCCGTCAGCAATAGGATTCTTCTGGCGCTTCCGGATCGGGAGTATCGCTCTATCCGCAAAGGACTCGCGTTTATTCCGCTACCGCATCATCGTAGCCTTTACGAGCCAAATGCAAAAATAGAGTACGTCTATTTCCCGAATAGCGGGTTAGTCTCTCTCGTCGTAGTAATGGAAGACGGAAAGACTGTGGAAGTGGCAGTACTTGGAAGAGAGGGCTTTGCAGGAGTGCCGTCGATTTTCGGTCTTTGGAGAAGCCCCATACGAGAGATCGTGCAAATCGCCGGTGACGGTTTCCGGATGTCCGCCCGCGCGTTGAGGCAGACATTGCCTTCTTCACCGGTGCTTTTCGAAACGATGGGCCGTTATTCGATGGTGCTGGGCATGCAGATTTCCCAGACGGCTGCGTGCAACCGGCTACACGACATCGAGCGTCGTCTGGCGCGATGGCTGCTTATGGCTCAGGACAGAGTAGACACCGGCGTGGTTGCGATTACCCACGACTTTCTGGCGACCATGCTGGGAACGGACCGGCCCAGCGTGAGTCTGGCGGCCGCGGGCTTGCAGCGAAAAGGGATCATCGATTACGTGCGAGGGGCAGTGAAGATTCTGAACCGCAAAGGCCTGGAAGCCTCGGCGTGCGAATGCTTCAATGCCATTCAAGAATTTAACGGTGCGATTGAACTGAAGTGAATGGTAGCGATGGTGATGAGGCAGAGCCGATCGCCTTGCTCAACGCCAGCGCTACTTAAGTGGCTGGAGGGCAGTAAACATTCAATCAGCCAGGGAGGTTCTACTCCACGTGCGTGAGTGTGCGTACGTGTAGTTCGAGCGCCTGATTGTATTGGCGTTCGATCTGCAATTCGGTTTGCAGTTTTTTAATGAGCAACTGCAGATGGGCGATTTCCGCCTTGAGTTTCTGAACGTCAGAGGCAGACGACGGCGCTCGGTGCAGCGACGCGACATTTGCGGGATTCGGCGTATTCATTGCAGGCGCTGCTGGAATTGCTGGAACTTGCGGCGGCTGGAACGCGTCCGCGAGCGCTCGCGACCAAACGGCTTCGTTCGCAGCAGGTGCTGCGGGAGCCGGAGGCGCATTGGGAACTGCAACAGGGCGATTTATCGTGTTTGCAGCAGGTGGCGCAAAAAGGCCGCTCAATCCTTGTGAGGCTGCGGGACGCTCCGCTGGTGTCGCCGGCGGTGTGGTCCCAAATGGGGCCGCTGCTCCGCCGAGAAGATTCTTTACCCGAGTGATCAATTCCTGCGGCTGAAATGGCTTGCGAACGAGTTCATCGGCTTTCACGGCTACGGCGCGATCCGCGACGCTTTTGTTGACCACCCCGGACATTAGAATCACTGGCGTCTTGGAATAAGTCTCGCTTTGTTTGATCTGGCTGCACACCGAGTAGCCATCCTGATCGGGCATGATCACGTCGGTGATGACTACGTCGGGCGGATGCTCCTGAAATTGACCCAGCGCCGCGGCCGCATCGGCGCAGGTAATCACGTGAATGTTCTCGCGACGAAAAGCGATCTTGATGACTTCACGCATGGTGGCGCTGTCGTCAATGAAATAGACCGTAGGCGTTTTCTTGATCTCGGCTTCACCGAGCGGCGGCATGGTGATTACGTCGCTCATGGGACCTCCTCGTTGGCGGTGGAACGTTCGGCCCGTTCGTTGGTTGCCAGAACTTCGTCGCTTGCCACAGTTTCGTTGGCCGGTTCGGTATGAGCCAGCGGCTGGTCGCTGTCTCGAGCTTGTTCGTCATATTCGCGCATGGCATCGAGCATAAGGTCGGTGGCGGAGCGCAGCACGGTGCGTTGCGCGGAAGCCGCGCCGTAGACGAATTTGTAGACGCCAGCGCCGACTTTTACGCAATTTTTCAGCACGTAGAGAACGGCTTCGTCGCCGAACAGGGAGCCACACTCGGCGTGAACAATTTCACCGGCATCAAAAAATAGCACTGCGTCGGTATCCCCCGCGTTGATGGTGAGCGCGCCGGTTTGTCTGGCTTGGCCAAGCATCTGCATCACGCCCGTCAAATCGTGATGCGTGAGGTTGCCGCTGAGGCTGGTGTCCGCCTGGCCCAGCATCTGCGTGGGCTGGAAGCCGTCAACTTTGCTGATGAGAATGTTTTTCACGTGACCGGCAATCACGGCCGGAGTGAGATGCCGGTCGATGTAGTCGTCGCAGCCGGCTTGAAACGCTTCCATCAATGCGCGCTGGCTGCCGTCGCCAATAGCGATGATGGGCAGGGAACTGTTTTTCGTATCGGCGCGAACGATTTTCGCAAGCTCGAGCGCGCCCATTTCGCGCATATTGGTGGCGCACACAATGGCGGCAGGGGCGTCGTATTCGAGAGCGGTGAGCGCAAACGAGGCTTGCGTGGTCGCGGTGATTTCGAAGCCCTCGCGCTTCAAGGCATCGCCCAGGCGCTTGGCGAAAAGCACGTTGCTGTCGATCAGCAGAATTTTGGCGGCACGTCCGGGAAGCATCATGCGCGCGCCTCCGGCATCGCTGTTTCCGGAAGATGTTGTCCAACATGCAGGTTGGCTGGTGTGAGCGCGTTGAGATTCAACACTTCGATCACTTCGCCGTTGTGCGAAAGCCATGCGGCCACGTGAGGGGAATCGTCGGCACTAGCGGGAGTGAGATCCGCGTTTATCAACTCACAGTCGCCAGTAACCGGCACGGCAATGGAATCTCCGGGAATGCCTGTGGGACGCGAAGAAATCAGGTAGAAACGACGCGAGCCCATGCGCTTGCCGGTAAGCCGCTCGGAGATATCACACACCGGCACCACTCGGCCACGGCGCATAATCACGCCGTCCAATTCGGAGGTACGATGCGGAAAGCGAAAGACGCGGCTCGGCGCAACAAGTTCGGCGACTTGATCGGCGATGAGCGCGAAGCGGCGATCGCCCAGGCGCAGCAGAACGCAACTGCGCGCGTCGAGTTGTTCAAGCGCACTCACAGGGCCAGCCCCGATTCATTGGCCAAAGCGGAGCCTGGCGCAACCGGATTGGCGATGGCGTCCAGTTCGGCTAGTTCTTCGTTGGTCAGGAAGCCTAAAGGATTCACAACCGGGATCACGTTTTGATCCAGGACGGTCAAGCCGCGATACCAAAGACGCTCTTCATTACAGAAGGCCGGCGGCAAAGACTGAAGGCGCGTCATGGTTGTCATTTTTTCAATGCCGTCCACCAGAAGAGCGGCACGCGACCTGCGCAGCAGAAAAATCAGAGCGGCGGGGGATGGGCGCAGGCCGAAATGCAGCGCGGCATTCACGACATACAAGGTGCGGTCCGTACGCCGGAGCACATGGCGGACCTTTTTCACGCTCGAATTGTTGAGTTCCGAGGCAGAACCGGCCAGGCTATCCACGCTACGCACTTCCTGAACGGAACCCGAGGAAATCGCAAAAATCTGGATGCTGCTGCGAAACAGAATGATCTGTTCGGTGCGCGGAGGCGCTGCCGCGGGAAGTGTTGCGCTCGCGGTGCTCATCAACGCACTCCGACTGGCAGCGCGCGGGCCAGCGCCAGGACGCGTTTCTCGATCGCGGGATAGATGTCGTCAAGATTCAAAACGTGGTCTACGGCGCCGGTCTTGATGGCTTCGGCAGGCATGCCAAAGATCACGGAACTGGCTTCGTCCTGTGCGATCACCAATCCGCCCGCGCTCTTGACGGCTTTTGTGCCGCGCGCACCGTCGCTGCCCATTCCGGTCAGAATGACACCGATGCTCAGCGCTCCGGCGAAGGCCGCGACCGATTCCATGGTGACGTCAATATTCGGCAAGTAGCCGTCGATGCGACCGGTGACGCTATCGAGTTGAATCTTTCCCGTTGGCGTGACTCGCAAATGCTGGCCGCCGGGGCAGATGTACAGCGTTGCGGGCTGCACGGATTCTCCGGCTTCGGCTTCCTTCACGCGTATGCCGGTGAATTCAGCCAGTTGCAACGAGTATTGCGTGGTGAATGCCGCCGGCATGTGCTGGACCAGGAACACCGCGGCGGGGAAATCGCGCGTGAATCCCGGCGCGAGACGCATGACAGTTGCCGGGCCGCCGGTAGATGCGGCTAACACTACGACAGGAAAACGAAGATCGCTGGGAACTTGCGTGGCCGAAGGGGTTAAGGACGCTAGTGGCGCGGGCCGATGAATGATGGTCGGCGAAAGCGCTTGCGATCCTGCCGACTGTACCTGCTTGGCCAGCGTGGACGCGGTGCGCACCACGCGAACCTTCGCGGCCATGCGCACCTTGCGAAGCAAGTCCTCGCGCACGCTTTGCATATCCAAATCGATTCCTGAAGAGGGCTTGGTGACGAATTCAATGGCGCCGAGTTCCAGAGCTTTCAGCGTGCTGGCCGCGCCTTCCTTGCTTTCGGAGCTGACGATTACCACTGGCCGCGGATTGCTGGTCATAATTTGCGCGGTAGCTTGCAAGCCGTCCATGTGCGGCATGTTCAGGTCCATGGTGATGACGTCGGGCTTCAGGGACTCCGCAAGGGCGATGGCTTCGCGGCCGTCTTTTGCGTGGCCCACAACTTGTAGCTGCGGGTCGGCGTTGAAGATTCCTTCGAGCACCTTGCGCATGAAGGCGGAATCGTCGACAACGAGCACGCGGAATTTCTTGGAGGGTGCGTTGGACATGATCAACTATCCGACCGGGACCGGTCGATTCGCCTCCTTCCCCATGAATTGTTCGACTGCAGCGAGCAGCTGATCTTCTTGCACCGGCTTGGTGAGGAACGCAGAAGCGCCTTCTTTCAGCGCACGGTCGCGATGTTTGGCGCCGGCGCGCGATGTGACGACCATCACCGGAATGCGGCGCGTCGCGGAGCCTTGGCGCAATTGCGCCATCAATTCGTATCCAGTCATGCGCGGCATTTCCAAGTCGGTGATGACCAGGTGGCACCCTTGTTGCGTGATGAGCTCGGCGGCTTCCAGGCCGTCCGCGGCAAGCTTGACGCGGTAGCCGTTTTTTTCCAGCATGCGGCCGACAAATTTGCGAACGCTGATGGAGTCATCGACCACCACGATGACGCGTTCCTGCTCAACGCGATCGATCGCATCGCTTGGAATGGTGCCGCGCGCCACAGCCGTTGAACCCGGAGCAAAAACACGCGCAGCGCTGGCGTTGGCCTGAATAGCGCGGCGTTCGCTGGGTTCGGTGGCGACCATGCGGTTCAAATCGATCAGCAGGATCAAGCTGCCGTCCGGAGCGATGGTGGTGCCGGGGAAAAGTTTCACGCGGCGGAGATATTCGCCGAGATTCTTGATGACGATTTCGTCCTTGCCGAGGACTTCCTCGACGACCAAGCCGATTTGGCGATTGCCGGCGTTGGCGACGACCATGCGGAAATATCCGTTGACGGGCTCGAGTGGCGCCAGGCCGAGATAGGAATCCAGCCGCACGACTTCGGTGACGACGTCGCGCACCTTGGTGAGGAGTTTCCCGCCCACATCCTCGATTTCGTCGGCGCGGATGCGGCGAATTTCTTCCACAACTGCAAGAGGCAGTGCGAAATGAGTGTTTCCGCAGCGCACGAATAGCGCCGGAGAAATGATCAAGGTCAGGGGAACCTTCAACGTGAATTTTGTTCCGGCGTTCGGACTGCTCTGAATGTCGATTTCGCCGTTGAGCGCGTTCAAGTTGGAACGCACTACGTCCAGTCCGACGCCGCGCCCGGCGAGTTCGGTCTTCACCGACGCGGTGGAGAAGCCCGGATGGAAGAGCATTTCGCGGAGGTCGCGTTCGGTAAGGCGTTCGGCGGTTTCGGTGGAAACCAGGCCGCTTTCGATGGCGCTTTGTTTCACACGCTCGTAGTCAATGCCGCGGCCGTCGTCTTCGACTTCGATATAAATGTGATTGCCGCGGTGATACGCACGCAACGAAACCTTGCCCTGTTCAGATTTTCCGGAGGCGGCACGATCGGCAGGCTTTTCCACGCCATGAGCCACGGAATTTCGAACCAGATGAACCAGCGGATCGGAGATTTGTTGAATGATGTTGCTGTCGAGTTCGGTGTCGCTGCCCGTAAAATCCAGCTCGACCTGTTTGCCAGCGGACTTTGCGGCGTCGCGCACGGCTCGGGAGAGCAGGGAATATAGCGTGCCAATGGGCAGCATGCGCGCGGCGGTAATTTCATCCTGCAGGTGGTGGGCGAGTTTGCTGAATTCGTCGATGTCGCCTTCCACGCGGTTGATGAAGCCCGCCAGTTGCGAAAGTACCTCGTTTACGTCCGCGGAGATTTCCGTCATGGAGCGCGAAAGGATGTTGAAGTCATCGTAGCGATCCATTTCCAGTTCGCTGAACTCGTCGAGAAAATTCGCTTCGCCGGCGGCGGCGCTGGTCAGCATGCGTTGGGTTTGCTGGCTGCCCCAAGGTAGGTTCATTGGCGAGCTGCGTAGGCGGTTGAATTCGTATTTCTCCTGAAACTCGTTGACCTTGCCTTGCAAACGTTCTTTCGAAAAGCTCAGGGTCTCGATCAGTTTTTCCAGTTCGTCGACTCGGCCAACCATCTTGGTACGGTTGATGACCAGTTCTCCGACGGTATTCATCATGCGATCCAGGCGGCTCAGCGCGATGCGAACAGACTTGGCGTTCGCAGCCTGTTTCGCGGTTTGCGTCTTTGCGGGCTTGGACCCAGCGGGCTGAAGCCCGGACGTTTGAGGCGTCGCCGTCGCAAGTTCCTGCGATTCGGCAGTCACATCGCTGGAAGGCTCTTCCACTTCCTGCGGTGCAAATTCGGCAATGCGCCCGAGCAGGGAATCGACGCGATTGCGCATTTCCGCTTCGTCGGTCCAGCCGCGGTGCAGCGTCTTGCGAAGTACGTCCACGGACTCAAGGCACAGATCGACGACGGAAGGCGAAGGATCGATCTCACCGTCACGCAAGCGGCCAATCAAATCTTCGACGCGATGCGCGATTCCGCCCAGCCGGCGCAGGCCAACTTGCGCTGCAGAGCCTTTCACGGTGTGAATGGCACGGAACAGCCGGTTGATTTCCTCGGGATTGTTGTTGCCTTCGAGGGAAAGCAAGCAATCGCTGACAATTTGCAGGTGCTCTTCCGCTTCAGGCTGGAAAAATTCCAGGATTTCGTCGCCGACTTCGTCGTCGGATGGCAACGCATCGTAGTAGGAACCCGTAAGTCCGGTGGCAGCGATCTCGGCCGCGACAACTTCCGAAGCAGAGGGCGAGTCGGCTTGCCTCATACTCAAGTTGAGCGGTGGCGGCTCAACCGGGAACGCAAAGCGATAGCGTTCCTTGAACGCCGCGACGTCTTCCACGTTTTCCCGGCCGGTGTCGCTGATCTCCAGCAAGCTGGTTTCCAGCAGGGAAATGCCGTCGCTGAGAAATTCCGTCAGCGGCCCGTGCAAGTCCTCACCTAAGGATGCGTTCAGCGCGTACTGAAAAACGTGCGCGAGCTTCGAGGCAACTTCCGAAAAACGTGGGAAGCCATAACTCGCGGAAGTACCGCTCAGCGTATGAGCCGCGATATACAGCCGCTCCATATCTTCCTGGCGCGGAGCAATGTCCTGCAGTACGCCGACGTACTCCCGCAAATACTGCAGGTGCTCGGCCGCTTCCTGGAGGAACAATTCGACGCCGTCGCGATCGGGAGTGCTCACGCGTGTCCCTCCGTAACAAATTCGGGTTTCTGCAAGTCTTCCGCGGTTGGTTTCCTGTACAAGATGCAATCGCCCAGCACGATGGCCTGAAATTTAACCGGCATTTTCGAAATGGATTCGGAGTGGCCAAGAAACAGGTAACCGCCCGGTTCCAGCGCATCGTAGAAACGCTGGATCATCGCGCGACGGCGCTCCTCGGTGAAGTAGATCAGTACATTCATACAGAAAATCAGGTCCATCCTGCCCATGTACACCGGCGAAGCTAGATTCATCTGCGCGAAGGTCACCATCTTGCGCAGCCGCAGCTTTACCTGGTGCCCGTTTTTCACGGGCAAGAAGTGCGTCGCCAGCTGCTTTTCACTAACGTTGGCGATGCTTCTGCCCGAATAAATTCCATTCTCGGCGTGTTTCAGCGCCGAACGCCCCACATCCGTCGCCAGGATTTCGACATTCCACGCATCGGCGAAGGAAAGCGAATCGACGATGGTGATGGCTATGGAATACGGTTCTTCGCCCGTCGAACAGCCTGCACTCCAGACCCGCAGCGTGCGCGGGTTGGTCCAGAATTTCTTGGTGTGCAGTTCGGGTAACACGCGTTTTTCGAAAGCCTCGTAGACCGCCGGATAGCGGAAGAACGAAGTCTCCTGAGTCAGCAAACGCTCCAGGAGCGCTTCGTATTCCACGTTGGTCTTGCGTACCGCCCGCAACAACTCGCCGGCGCGGGAGAATCCCCGTGCCTGGATGTGTTCCCGCACCCGCGTGGAGAAGAAACGCTCCCGCGATAGGTCGAAATGAATGCCTGTCCGCTCTTCAATCAGCATGCGGATCTCGCTCAATTCGTGTTCGCTCAGTTCGTGTGCCGGCCCGTTGGGTTCGGTCATGATCGTTCCGCTCGCTCCCCGGGCTGCGTCCGGAGAAAATTCACTGCACTATCGGACCGCTCCGGCTGGAACTGGACGGTGATCGGATTCTTCGGCGGTGGCGTTAGCGGCCTGCTTCGACTGGGCGCGGAACTGCGCCAGTGCTTCATTCAGTTGATCAGAGAGCTTCACCAACTGGCTGACCGTTGCGACGGTTCCGCGGGTACCCTGCGAAGTCTGCCGCGTAATGTTGGAGATGATTTGCATGGCGTGCGCAACGCCTTCTGTGCCGCGCACCTGCTGCTTGGAGGCGAGAGAAATTTCCTGGACCAATTCGGCGGACTGACGAACAACGCTGGAGATGGCGTCGAGAGCGCGGCCAGCCTGATCGGCCAAGGTGGCGCCGGATTCCACTTCCTTGGTGCCTTCTTCCATGACGACGACGGCTTCGTTCGTCTCGGCCTGAATCGCTTTGATGAGTGCGGCGATGTCTTTCGTGGCGCTGCGGGAATGTTCCGCCAGCTTGCGGACTTCGTCAGCGACCACCGCGAATCCACGGCCGGCTTCTCCTGCGCGCGCTGCTTCGATGGCGGCGTTCAGTGCCAGGAGGTTGGTTTGTTCGGTGATGTCGTTAATCACGTTGATAATTTCGGAAATCTCCAAGGAACGATCGCCGAGGGATTTGATTTTCTTGGCGGTGGCTTGCACGGAAGCGCGAATGCGCTGCATGCCGTCTAGCGTGTCGCGAACGGCGCGGTTGCCCTGTTCGGCTGCGTCCAGGGCGCGGCGCGCAGCTTCGGCGCTGGCTTCGGCGTTGTTGGACACCTGTTTCATGGACACCGTGAGTTCTTCCACGGCGCTCGAAGTGTTGGTGATTTCCTGATCCTGTTGCGTGGCGCCTGCCTGCATCTCGTCGGCAGCCACCAGAATGTTATTGGAGCACGCCGTCACTTCCATAGCGGCCTTGCGCACGCGCTCGAGGACCTTGGTGAAGTTGTCGAGCATGTAGTTGATGGAGTCGGAAACGTTGCCCAGGGCGTCGTTGGTGACTTTGCCGCGCAAGGACAAATCGCCGCGCGCCACCTGGTTGATGACCGCGAGCAAGTCGGTGATGCTCCGCTGCAACGCGTCGTTGGCTTCCTGGTTGGTGTTCGCGCGAGAAACCTTGGCCACAGCGCGATTCAGATTGTCCGCGATGTAACCGAACTCATCGTTGGTCCCGACGTCGGCTCGCGCCTTGGCGTCACCCGCGGCGAGCCGTTCGGAAAAGTCCGATAGCTCACGGATCGGGCTGAGCAACGCACCGCCCAATCTCCACGCCAAGATGACGGTGACGCCCGTGGCCAGCAACAAGGCGAACAGCAAGCCACCGCTTGCGCCGCTGGGCATGGCGCCAATATCAAAAATGGATGCCCCGTTGGCGGAGCGGCCGGCGCTAAACGCCAGACCAACTACGACCAGAATTACCACGGCGTTTAAGATCACCAGGGTCCAGATGGTGCTGCTCAGTCGCGATTTCATACTTCCTCCCAAACACTTTCCTGAAACTTTTTGCCAAAACTGCTCACTCAAAGTTTGTTAAATGGCTGGACCCGGAAAAACTTCCAGCAAACGGCGTAAATCGATCACCAAAGCCAAACGGTCGTCGTGACGCAGCATGCCGACACAATGGGGCACATTTTCCGGCGCTTGCTGCAGCAGATCGTCCGCGCCGGTCACGGAGTACGTGCCGATCACTTCGTCGCTCGCGATGCCCAGGCGAATGTCTTCGTGTTGCCCGTCGCTACGCAGCGAAGCCACCACCACGTGCTTTGGTAGCAGCCCGGCTTTACGTCCTTCGGTTAGCGCAATATCGATCAGCGGAATGATGGCTCCGCGCAAATTGAAAATTCCCAGCATGTAAGCCGGTGACAACGGCAGCCTGGTCAGCAGCGGCCACTCCACGACCTCTTCGACATCCAGCACCGGCAGACAGAAACGTTCGCGGCCGCTGCGAAAGACGCAGTACTGCGCTTCCGGCGGACGCTCCAACGAAGTACCGACGGCTTGCAGCAATTCGCCGAGTTCGGCGTCGGTTGTGGCCTCGAGTTGAAATTCGTCATTCATGCGAAATTGCTCGTGTTCGTTCATGCAAACCGCCGCACCGCGCGCAATAGTTCCTCACGCGTAAAAGGCTTGGTCACATATCCGTCGGCTCCCTGCTGTTCGCCCCAGTAGCGATCGCTGGGGGTGTCTTTCGAAGTCACCAGGATCACCGGTATGGTACTGAACTCCACGCTGCTCTTTAGCTCGCGGCAAACCTGAAAACCATTACGGCCTGGCATCACTACGTCCAACAGGATGACGCTGGGGCGCTCTGAGGAAATGAGTTCCTCGATGCGCTTGGGATCGTTCAACCCCACGGGCCAGTAGCCTTCCGGCTCCAGCAGCCCCTTGATGAGCTGCACTTGCGACGGCGAATCATCGACAATGAGTACTTTTTTCTGCACGAGCTTGCACTCCACGCAGTATTCCAAGGTAGAAAATTGCACGTCGGCGACCAGCTTGGCGATGTTTCGAGGAAATGTGCTCTATTTTGTAAAGTGCTGATAATATGGTTGTTACAAGGGGGCCAGGGAGGCTTATCGGCGGCGGCTGGGGGAGAAGTTGGCTTCCACGGTCTCATGCTGAGATGCCGTCTCATCGGACTTCATTTCCGTGGCCAGCAGTGAGAATCGCTGCATGATTTCGTTGATGCGCAGAGCCATGGTGTGAATGGTCTTTAGTTGCGCCAGGGATTGTGCGGAAAGCTCGCCGGGCTCCAGCAACAGGAGTTCCGCGTTGCCGAGCAGCGAGGTCAGCGCGTTGTTCACGCTATGCTTCATGTCCATCATGTAGCGAGCAAGCATCGCCTGGTTGGCGTTCTGGGCGGCGTGTTGTTCTGCCTGCTTTATCAGACGCAAAGCTTCTGTCCGACGCAAGGATTCGCCGGCAACCAGTAATACCACCTGGGTCCAATCTTCCCGGAGCGGCACGTGCAACAGGCGGGGATAGCGTTTACGAAGGCCGGAAAGTTCGCGTGGCTCCGCCGGGGCGCAAAGAATTACCGCCGTGCCCGGTTGCGTGCGACGAAGAACGTCGCCCAGCTTGCCGTCTTTCAGCGGTCCAATCACGATGAGGTCGGATTCGACGTGTCCCTCGGCAAGCAAATCGCTGGTGAGCACGGCAAGATCAGGCAACTGGCGTTCTGTCCGCCAGCAACCGGTCAACAGGCGAGCAAATTCGCTGTCGTCGGTCAGAATGAGTGCGCTTGTCGTTCGCAAAGGAAATCAGCTCCCTAACTGTTGTTCTGCTTTCCCCAACTACGCAGTAGGGAATTAAACTCTTTCGGCTTCGTCCAGCGCCGAAAGCAGGCGCTTGGTGCTGATGCCCAGGTTCACGGCCGCTTCCGTGTCTTTTGCCTGCTTGGCCACTTCGACTCGTTCCTGAAGCCGCGAAATTTCCACGCGCGCGATGGAGAGGACTCTTTCGATGGCGTCGTGCGAGCCGGTGTCCTTAACTTCTTGCGTTGCGGAGGTGACCAGCGCCCTGGCGGCTACCGCGCGCCGAAGGTCTTCCGCTGACGGACCATCCTCGCTGACAAAGGCGGTGACTTCCCACGACGACATCAGCAAGCGAACGCCGCCGATCTTCACAGTGGTCATGGAACGCCCGCGCGAAGGGGGCACCGCGATCAATTGTTCCCAAATCTGCTCCATGCAGGTCTCGAAATCCAAGGCCGGCGTGGTGTTGTCCGCTTTACGTCTGGCAGAGACTTCGCGCGTAACAGACCCATCCACGGAATCATCCGCTCTGCGGGCCGGGGTCACGGTCTTCGAGCCGGCGGAGTCTATCTCAAACGTCTTCCCCAAGACCTTTTCAAGTGTGCTGGAAACTTCCGATCGCAGCGCCAATAACTGCTGAAAAGCCTGGCTGACCGTGCGTTCCGTGTATTCCTTCTGAAATGGCTGTTTCCATTCATCCGCGAGTTGGCGAACTTTGGAGAGCGGCTCAGCCGAGCTGAGATCCAGAGCGGTGCAGGAGAGTGTTCTGGTACCCGCTGCTTCCAGGTGTCCTAGGCCCGAGCGAATGTAGATGAGATCCGCATGCATCAGTTCGATAAGCGTGCGGCGCAAGAGAAAATTAAACCGAACGAAGGCCAGCAGCGCGGACGAATCGTAGAACATTCCTCCTGCCGATTCCTTTACCTTGCGGCCTTGCTCGATGAAATTGGTTTTCAGGATGTCCCGCAGGCTCTTGAAGCCGCGTAACTGGGTGATCATCTTTTCGAGCGGCTCGCACCAGGAAAGCGGTGTGGAATCGGCGTCGCCGAGTACTGGCTTCATGACTTGCGCAACATCGCTCAGCTCGATCTGCTTGTGGTAAATCTTCGCCGGTGCGCACAGCGCAAAATACTGGACCAGCAGGAAGTCGATCTTGTCGCGGTCGGGGATGGATTTCGTGTTCTTGCGCAAGTGCCGCATGATCAGAGCGCGCAGACCACTTTCACTGGCGTTCAACGTGGTCATCTGAAGGAGGTGGCGCAGTTGATGCACCAGCACCTGCTGATCCATGGAATCCAGCCAAGTCTGTGCTTGGGAAAAAAGCTCCAGCTCCGCCACGACCGGCAGGACCCTCTTGTTTTGCGGAAAGGGAATCTCCACCTGGAGATGTTTCGCCAGGGCCAGGTAGATCGGGAAGACCGAGCGGATCTCTTCCCAAGCCGCCTGCCGCGACGCATCGGATCTCGTCGGAGCGGGCAAATTCAGTGTGTTAAAGAGTTTGTTCACGGCTGCCTCATCCAGTCACTCGCGCCATTTAGAAACCGCACTGCCACCGCTTTTCGCCCTTGATGATATTGCAAGGCGATTACGGCCGCTTCCATGGACCGCTTTCCCTCTTGCTGCGACACCCGGACGCGGTCATCGAACTCAATCGGCAGGTTCGACAGAAAAATGGCAATTTCCCCGGCGCCAAATTCGAGCACCGTCGATTCCTGCAGTCTCGATTGCCCAGCCCGCATGGGCGAAACTTTCACCGGCATGCGAATCGCGGCAAGCTTAGGGAAGAACTTTGCGAGCTGCTCCGCGCATCCAGTTTCGTCCGCAATGAGGGCCATGTATCCGCGCTACTCCATCGAGACCAGAGAGGAGATCGTGCCGCGTCTGGATCCAGGCGAAAAGACACATAGAGCAGACCGGGCGCAATGTCCCAGAGAGAGAATTGCACGCCGAACACCACAGTTCAGAGGGTGGCGGCAGGTTCAGATGTTATTGAAACAGAGCGGCTTACGAATTTCCTGGTACTTGGCGACAAGGCCTAATGTCTCACCGTGAAACGCATTTGTCTCAACGCTCATGATTTCACGCCGTTGTGGCGAGACAGTTTTGACGGCTGTTTCTCAGCGTCCCGCCGCGGCTGCTTCCGATTCCGTGCCACTTTCCGTGGTCGACTGCCCACGCAGCGGGATGTTGTAGCGCTTAAGTTTTCGATACAGCGTGGCGCGACTTATGCCCAGCATTTTGCCGGCGAGCGCTTTGTCACCATTGGCTTGTTCGAATACGCGCAGGATGGTCATGCGCTCCATCTCCGCAAGGGCGGTCGTGGAAAGCGCGGTGGCTTCCTGAATGGCTGAGTCGCCCGTCAGGGGTTGCTCCGTGCGAATCGCAGGCGGCAGGTCCTGCACGTCGATGACTTGCTGATCGCCCAAAGTGACCGCGCGGGCGACGCAATTTTCGAGCTCGCGGACGTTCCCAGGCCAATCGTATTGCAGCAGGCTCTTCATGGCACCGGCGGTGACCTGAAGGGGAACTCCCGGAGCGTAGCGATTCAGAAAATGGTGTACGAGCATGGGAATATCCGAGCGCCGCTCGCGTAGGGGCGGCAAGTGCACGGTGACCACGTTCAGCCGGAAGTACAAATCCTTGCGGAAGGTTCCATTGCGGTAGGCCGCTTCCAGGTCGCGGTTCGTGGCGGCAATCACCCTAACATCGACATTGAACTTCTCGTTGCTGCCCACTGGCCGGACTTCCTTTTCCTGCAACACGCGCAGAAGCTTGGCCTGCATTTCCAACGGAAGTTCGCCAATTTCATCCAGAAAGATTGAGCCGCCATTTGCCGCCTGGAAGAGTCCAGCCTTGGCCTTCATCGCGCCGGTGAATGCGCCTTTTTCATAGCCGAAGAGCTCGCTCTCCATCAGCGTGGGAACCAACGCGCCGCAGTCCACGGCGATGAACGGAGTTTGCGCCATGGCGCCACGAAAATGAATTGCGCGTGCAACCAGTTCTTTGCCGGTGCCACTTTCACCGGAGATCAGCACAGGAGTGTGGGTGTCCTTAAGGCGCGAAATCATGCGCATCACGTCATGCATGCCGGAGGAAGCTCCGATGATTCCGCTGAGGTCATCGTCGGCGTGGACGCGCTCGCGTAAAAACGCATTTTCATTCACCAGCCGCACCTTTTCGGCCATACGCTGCAGCAGCAGGCGCAGTTTTTCCACCCGAAAAGGCTTCTCGATATAGTCGTAAGCGCCTAGTTTCATGGCGTCCACGGCGGATTCTACCGAACCGTGGCCGGTCATGATAGCGACCTCGGCACGCGGAATCAGCGCCTTGATTCGCTTTAAAAGGTCCACGCCGGAAAGATTCGGCAGCTTCAAATCCGTGAGGATCAGGTCGGGAGGCTCGGTCTCCAGTTGGGTCACAGCCGATTCGGTGCTCTCGGCCTCCTGGCAGGTGAATCCCAGCGAGGTGCCAATGGTCATGCACAGGCGCCGGATGCTTTGTTCGTCGTCCACCACCAACAGTTTGATTTTGGAATCGTCGCTCATGGTTTTCCGAATGTTTTCTCCACAACTGAAATCAGTTCCTGAACTCGAAAGGGCTTTTCGATGCACGGTGTGGCTTGTTCTCTCAAGAGCCACTGTGTTTCACTATTGGCGGTGTCGCCGCTGATTAAAATGATGCGTGTTTGCAGTTCCGGCCGATTGCGACGAATCCAGTGATGAACATCCGCGCCGTTCATTTCGCCAGGCATGCGAATATCGGAAATTACCCCGGCGTAGGTGCCGTCCTGCAGCTTGCGCAAGCCTTCTTCCCCGGATTCAGCGGACACAATCGAATAGCCGCGGCGTTCCAACGCCGCGCGAACGAATGCGCTGACGGAGGGTTCATCCTCGATCAGGAGAATCGGTGCCATTGCTGGCGTGGTGGCTTCGCTGGTCATCGCGTGGTCTCGTTGGTGGCTGCCGCGAATGTTTTTTCGGCAGCCAGGGGCAGGCGCACAACGAACGTGCTGCCTTGTTCCTCTTCGTTGTTCCAACACAAGATTTCGCCACCATGCGCGCGAACAATGCCGTAACAAATACTCAGGCCCAGCCCGGTGCCCTTGCCCGCCTGTTTCGTGGTGAAGAAGGGATCGAAGATGCGTTCCGGATCGCCGACACCGGTGCCGTTGTCGATGAAAGCGACTTCGATGGAATCGCGCTCGCGGCGCGTGCGGATGCGGATACGGCCGTGATTGCCGCACTCCTGTATCGCGTCGTACGCGTTGTTAAGGATGTTCAGGAAAACCTGTTGCAACTGCTGTGCGTCGCCCAGTGCGGGCATTAAGTTCTCCTCGAACTCTTCGATTACGTCCACGCCATGGCTTGCGAAATCGTAGCTGCGCAGCTTGATAGTTTGGCGCAACACCGCGTTTACGTGCACAGGTTCGCGCTGCGTCGGCCGCTGCCGTGCAAAACTGAGCAGGTCCTGCACGATTTCCTTGGTTCGCTGGGTCTCCCGGAGAATGATTTGCAGATCTTCTCGCGCTGCTGGCGGCACATCTGGATTTTCCAGGAGTAAATCCGTGAAGCCGAGGATCGCGGCCAGAGGATTGTTCACTTCGTGGGCCACGCCGGAGACCAATCTGCCGATGGTGGCCATCTTTTCGGAGTGCGCAAGCTTCGCTTGAAAGAGCGCCGCGTCGGTAATGTCGGTCATGACCACGACGACGCTGTTCACCTGGTTGGATTCATCGCGCATCGGGCTCAAGCTGATGGAGAAGTGGCCCATGGAGGTGTCGCTGCGGCGGACGCGCAATTCCAGATTTTCCACTTGCTGACCGTAGGCCGTGGTCTGCAAAGCGGCCTCAAAATCCTGTTGGTGCGACGCTTCCACCCATTTCACCAGCTGATGGCCGATAAGTTCGTCTTCACGGTAGCCCGCGGTGTAGCAGCGCTTGTTCGCATAGCTGATCAGCCCGGCGGTATCCAGCACCAGAATCATGCTCTGCGTGGTATTCAGGATTTTTTGGTTGAAATCGCGCTCTCGCTGCAGTTGCGACTGAAACATCTTCTGATCGGTAACGTCCAGCATCAGGCCGCGAATTTGCGCTACATGGCCCTGGTTGTCGCGAACCGCGCTGACGTTCTGCAATGTGTGCAGCAGACTTCCGTCTTTTCTCCGCAGAGTTTCTTCGTAGTTGCGCAGCGCGCCGCGTTCCGCGATGGCTTGCACCAACCGTTCTTTGGCTGCTGGCGTGGGATAAAGATGGGGACTTACGTCGGCTTGCAGCAACTCCTCGCGGGATTCGTATCCCAGCATGCGCACCATCGCATCGTTCACGTCCAGAAATTGTCCTTCTGGCGTGGCAAAGAACAATCCTTCTTGTATGCTGTCGAAAAGTTCGCGATAGCGTCGCTCGGCTTCTCTTCGATCCGTAATATCCTTCAAGACGTGAATCGTGCGCGTCTCTTCCTGGGTCACCCCACGCGTTCTGGAAGTGGAAACCAAAAATGTGCGGCCATCCGAGGTAGCAATATATTCTTCGCGCGATTGCCGGGTATTTCTGCAGAACGGGCAGGGCAGTGCGCTCCCTGTTTCCGCAATGTGGCGCAAGCTGCTCATCGCTCCGCCAACCAGCGCGGCCGGTGGAATTCCTATATGCGTGGCCAGCGATCGGTTGGTACGCACGATGTGCCAGGCTTCGTCGTGCACAACGATGTAATCGCTGATCGCGTCGATGTCTTCGACCCACTGCTTTTTGGAGCGCTCCAGCTGCGTAAAACGCCGCACTTTTTCCATGGAAAGCGCTGCGTGTGCGGCCAGAGCGCGGAGGAGGTCTCCCTCATCGGCAGACAGTTCCTCGACTTTTCGGCCGAGGCACAGCGTCCCCATCAGCTCGTTGTCACTGGCATGAATGGGAATGAAGGTGCAAAATCCTGGCCGCGCCGGTATCTGCAATGTTTCCGGACCTTCGCGCCTGCGAGCCGCGGCAGTTTCCAGCCAGCTGCGGTCATTCGCGCTCAGCAAAATCGACGGTGGTGCGCCGTAGACCTCCACCAGATTGCCGCGAATTTCCGCGACCCCGGCCCAGTCCGCGCCCAGCATGCGGGCAGCTCGGTCGGCAAAGTTGGTGAGAAACCTGGGCAGCTCACGCGAGTGCGCCGCTTCCATCACCAGTTCGATGAGTTCGTGGGAATAATCCGGCTTCGCAGGCGTAGAGGTTCGTTGGCCACGGACAGCCGTACGCGTACGATTCGAAGTGTTCTTGCGCTCACGCATCGGGGGCACTTGGGGCGTTGCGTGCGTCTCAACTTAAGATGAGATGCCTCCCCACGCTACTGGTCAATCTCAATGTGAGTCAATTGCTCTTCCGTTCAGTGACACGCATGCGTTACCCTGCCCGCCGCGTGTTCCTTGCCCTATGTCTCACCCCTGAGACGGGCAAACCCTATTCCCTAGGCGCCTGAGACGAGTTGGCACACCGGGCGAATACCAACGCTCGATTTGGTTGACGCTAACTGCTGCAGATTAAACGGTTTGAGGCGCATCTCGGAATTTTGGGATCACTCCGCACGTTGGCTCGAATCGTGGCATCACGCTTGCCTTCTCTAGCGTGGGGAACTATCCGCCTGAGGAGGGTGTGGTCGATATGCGAATTGCGTGGGGTAAGAAAATTCTAGGCGCGGTGGCGGCGAGCTTTCTGATCTTATCGCTGGCTGGCGCTCAGCAGGCCGTAGAAGAGGGCAAGCGAAAAATCAAGAGCAGAACCACTCCGGTCATGCCAGAGCTTGCACGCCGCATGAACATCAGCGGCCGGGTGAAGATTGAAATTGTCGTGGCGCCAGACGGGCACGTCAAGAGTTCGCGGCCCGTCGGTGGCCATCCGGTTCTGGTGCAGTCCTGCCTGGACGCGGTGAAGGATTGGAAGTTCGAAAACGCGCCGGAAGAGACGACACAAATTATCGAATTCGATTTCAAAGCGCAGTAAGCAGCTTTCGCGCCACCGGATCGCGGTGTGGTAGGCGGTTCGATGCGGCGCCGCTGTGGTTTTGGGGAGCGGAGGAAGTGACGCAATGACGATTAAACAGCAGCTTTACCGGGGGTTTGGGTTAATTCTCATAATCCTCGCGATTCTCTTGATCGTGGATGTTGGATCGCTTTTGAAGGCGCAAAGAGCCAGCAGTGAAGCGGCGTCCACGCTCGAAGGAGTACGCACAACGGAAAACGTGCGCTACCAGATCATGCAGAACCGTCTGAATTTGAATAATTTTCTCTTGAGCGGCGATCCCCGCGATGAAGATAAGGTCAACAAGGGGCTCACGGATCTGGTGGACATCATCAAGCGTGGGCAATCGCAGACCTCGAATGAGTTCCTTCGCAGCGCTTTGATCCAGGTGGAGGGCACGGAAGCGAGCTGGTCAGACAATTTTGCCAAGCCGCTGCTTGCGAAACGCCACCAAGTGGACTCCGGCGATGCCACAGTTTCCGACTTGCAGATTTTCTATTTGCAGAAGGATCCGGCTTCCTGGCTCAGCAAGTCTTCCGCAGTCCTGGATCAGGCAAACGTGGACATCAGCAAGGCGCTGGCGGACTCACAGAAAGCCGCAGACCGGGCGGCGACGTTCAGCCTGGTCATCGTTATTCTCGGGACCATACTGGCGATTTTGTTCGGTGCATGGCGCGCGTATACGACCTCGAATTCAATTACTCAGCCGCTGCAGCACCTCATTACTGTTGCGCAGGAAATTGGGGATTCCGGGGATCTGGATCAGAACATCGACATCCATCGCAACGACGAAATCGGGGCGCTGGCTACCACCTTCAACAACATGGTTGCGTACTTGAAGGAAATGGCCGCCGTTTCCATTGCCGTCGCGGAAGGCGATCTCACCGTGGAAGTTTCGCCGCGTTCCAAACGCGACACGCTGGGCAACGCGTTTGTGCGGATGGCCCGCGGGTTACAGGAAATCGTGCGCACCACGCGCGATGGCGCTTCGCAGGTTTCTGCTGGCTCGAACCAGGTTGCGGGCGCAGCGGATGAATCCGCCAAGGTCAGTGTGCAGGCTTCTTCTGCGATCGAAGAAGTGACCAGCACCATGCACGAGATGAGCATCAACGTGCAGAACGTGGTGAAAAATACTCAGGTGCAGGCTTCCAGCGTGGCGGAGACTTCCGCTTCGATCGACCAGATGGTCACTTCGATTCAGCGCGTCGCCGACACCGCTAAAGTGCTGCTGGACATCGCCAATCGCTCGCGCGAAGAAGTGGTCACCGGCATCGGCACCATGGAAAAAGCCACCGACGGCCTGAATCGCACCAATCGCGCCATTCAATCCTCCGCGGAAATTATCAATATACTCGGCCATCGCGCGGACGACATCGGCAAGATCATCGAAGTCATCGACGACCTCGCAGAACAGACCAATCTTTTGGCGTTGAACGCGGCTATCGAAGCCGCGCGCGCTGGGGAACACGGCCTGGGATTTGCCGTGGTCGCCGACGAAGTGCGGAAATTGGCCGAAAAGTCCACGCAATCTACGAAGGAAATTGCTGACCTGATCCAGAGCATCCAGCGGGAAGCGCGGCAAGCCGTGGAAAATATGGAGCACAGCACCCGCATCGTGGAAGAAGGACTCAGCCTGGGCAACGATCTGGGCACCGCGTTGCACAAGATTTCGGACGTGGTCACCGAGGTGTACAAGTTCTCCCAGGAAATTGGCGCTGCAACGAACGAGCAGTCGGTGGGTTCTTCGCAAATCGCCAAGGCCACCAACCAGCTCACCGAAATCACCCAGGAAATTAATTCCGCCGTCGAGGAACAGGCCTCCGGTGCGCAAGCTGTCGTGCGGGCCATGGACAAGATGCGCGAACTCGTGCAGCAGTCCGCGTCCAGTTCGACGGAACTCTCCGCGGCCGCGGAGCAGATGCTGAAGCTCTCCCGCAACCTTCTCGACAACATGGACCGCTTTGTGATCGACCGCATCGGCCTGAATCGCCAGCAGCAAAAGCGCGACGCTGCGGCCGCCAAGCGAAACACACCCTCGCAAGATACGTATGCCCGCGAGTTGGAAGAAGTAGGGCGTTCCTAATCGGAGCCAGGCATGGAGAAAGACCTACAGCTAGTCGGTTTTCGGATCGGCAACGAGACGTACGGTGTGCGCATCGCTTCCGTACGCGAAATCGTTCGTGTTCCGGAAATTACCGCCGTCCCGAACGCTCCGGACATGATCGAAGGCGTCATCAATCTGCGTGGCCGCATTATCCCGGTCATGGACCTGCGTAAACGTTTTTCCAATTTGTCCGATTCGTCTGACAAAAAGAATCGCATCCTGGTCGTGGAACTAGACAACAAGCTTCTCGGATTGATCGTCAGCTCGGCTTCGGAAGTTCTGAAAATCCCGCCGTCGGAAATTGAAGCGCCTGGAACGCTGTTCACCGAGGGCGATTCAAGCTACGTCACCGGCGTCGGCAAGTTGAAGGGCCGGCTCATCATCCTGGTGGATATTGCCAAGTTGTTGCGCAGGCCCGAGTACAAAAAGTTCGAGGAGGCCGCGGAACCCGTCGCTCTTACGCGCTAGCGCACAGTCTGCGCTTTCGCAGGACGCATCCCGCACGCACTCAGCATGGGAACGATCACTGCTCAGATTCAACTAACCGACGCGGAGCTCAAGCTTCTGCAGACGCTGGTCTATCAGGAATGCGGCATGTATTTCGACGAACGCCGCTCCCACTTCCTGAAAGACCGCTTGCAGCGCCGCTTGAAAGCCTGCGGGCTGGATTCCTTCTACAGCTACTACCGCCTGCTTACCAGCCGAGAAGGGCGCGCGGAGCTCGCGCTGCTGCTGGAGAATCTTACCGTCAACGAAACTAGTTTCTTTCGCAACCGCCCACAGCTCGACTTGTTGCAGAAATCCGTGCTGGAAGAAATTTTGCGTCACAAACAGGAGCGCCGGGATTGGACCCTGCGCGTCTGGAGCGCTGGATGTTCCGCTGGGCAGGAAGCCTATTCCGTCGCGATTCTAATTTGCGACGCGCTGGCCTACTACTACCTCAGAAATCCTTTGCCATTCGAGATGCCGTCGCCGAAGCCGCTGATTCCACCGCCGTGGAAGCTGGAAATCGTGGCTTCGGACATCAGTTACGCCAGTTTGCGCACCGGCCAGGAAGGTCTTTACACCGAAGCGCAGATGGAGCCGGTGGACTACACCACGCGGTTGCGTTATTTCGCAAAGACCGGCGACAAGTACGCCATCAAACCGCAGCTGAAAGAACTGGTCCAGTTCGACTTCCACAACCTGAAGACCGAATTTTTGCCGCGCCGCAACGACATCATCCTCTGCCGCAACGTGATGATTTATTTTGACGAGGCCGAGCAGAAGCGACTGATCGAGAAATTCTGGCATTGTCTGAATCCCGCCGGGTACCTGTTCGTAGGCCATGCGGAAAGTCTTTTCGGCCTGACACAGAAATTCAAGATGGTGCACGAAAACAACGGCACCGCCTACAAACGGCTTGAGGTCAGCGCGTGAGCTTTCTCCCCGAGGATCGGAATAACGAGCTTCGCGCGCTCTTTTTTGAGAGCTCCGCGGAGATCCTTCAGGTCATCAACGACACGGGCTTGCAGCTGGAGAAGCGCCCCGCGGATGAGGAACTGATCCGCAGCGTGCGCCGCGCTGTGCACACCTTGAAGGGCGATTCGGCGGCCTGCGGTTTCCAAAAGCTCAGCGAAATCGCACATGAACTCGAGGACATTCTCTCGCTGCAGGTTGGACAAGCCCACGGCGCACAACTTGCAGAGGTGGTTCTCGCGGCAGTGGACACGTTCGAAAGCATGCTCGCCGCGTACCAGAAGAATCAGGAACCGCCATCCGCCGATTCTCTGCGCACTCTGATTCACCGCCTGTTGCAAGCGCCGAATTCAGGAAATTCGGCGAAGGACAACGCCGTAGCGCACGTCCCCGCCGGCTTTCAATGGAGCGAATACGAACGCCTGATGATTTCCGAAGCGCTGCTGCGCGGCGACAACGTTTTCAACGTCGCACTGCGCATCGATCCGGACAGTATGATGCGCGCGGCAGCATTTCAGCTTGTTCGCAACGTTCTGCACACCTGTGGAACGGTGATCGCTCTTCGCCCGGAAGACAATCTTGCCGCCTCCGCTGTGGAGATTGTGGAAGCGGCCGTCGCCACCCATCATCCGCTGGAACACATTGCGCATCGCTGCAAGATTCCCTCGGTTGTTTCGGAAATTCGCGTTGAGGCAGCCACCCATTCCGAGTCCGGCGAGCAGGAACTTCTTGGCGATTTGCTGGATGCGCAGGCCGCGCAGATGGCTTCGCAAGCACTGGAAGCTCATGATGCCACGAACGGGAAGCAAACCGCCGGAGCGTCGGCCGTTGCCGCTGTGGCCGAAAATACCTTGCGCGTGGATTCCGCACGCATCGAAGCCGTCATGAATCTTGTCGGCGAGTTGATCATCGGCAAGTCCATGCTGCATCGCACACTCAACGAATTCGAATCCAAGCACTCCCGCGATCCGTTGCGGGTGAAGCTTGCGGAGGCGCTGGCGTTTCAGTCTCGGGTCCTGGACGAACTGCACAAATGCGTACTGAAGATTCGCATGGTTCCGGTGGAGCAATTATTCCGCCGCCTTCCGCGCGTTGTACGCGACGTCGCCAAACAATGCGGAAAGGACGTGGCGCTGGAAGTTTCCGGCGAACACACCGATCTCGACAAAGGAATTCTCGACGCGTTGGCCGAACCGCTCACGCACCTGGTTCGCAACGCCGTGGATCACGGGATCGAGTCCCCTAGCGATCGCCTGGCCGCCGGAAAACCGGCGCGCGGAACCGTGTATTTGCATTCCTACCATCAGGGCACGCAGGTGATTATCGAAGTCCGCGACGATGGCAGCGGAGTGAATCTCGACCGCATCCGAGAGCAAGCCGTACGCAATGGATTGCTCAAAGCGGAAGACGCCGAACGAGCCGCCGAACACGATCTTCTCAGCCTGATTTTCGAACCAGGATTCAGCACCGCCGCGGAAGTTACTGAAGTTTCTGGCCGGGGCGTCGGCATGGATGTAGTTCGAACCGTACTCGATCGCCTGAAAGGAACGGTCCACGTTTCCTCGACCGGCGGCAAAGGGACGACCATCCAACTCCGCGTGCCGCTGACACTGGCGAGCATTCAGACGCTGCTGTTCCGCGTTGGCGGCAGGCTTTTCGCCGTGCCGCTTTCTTCGGTCATCGAGATTACGCGAATCAATGAGCAGGAAATTCATAAAGTGGACCAGCGCGAAGTTCTGCAACTTCGCCAGCAGATACTCACGCTCGTTCGCCTAAATAGCCTCAGCCGCATCCACGCCGTAGAAGATCCCAGCGCGAAAAAGAAAAGGAATTTCGTGATCGTCATCGGAGTGGGGGAAAAACGCTTTGGCCTGTTGGTGGACACCATGGTCGGCGAAGAAGAGCTGGTCATCAAAGCGCTTCCGACCGAAATCGTTTCGAGCGACCTGGTCAGCGGAGCTTCGATCCTAGGCGACGGAACGGTCGTGCTGATCCTGAACGTCCCGGCCATCCTCAGTCGGTTGTCGCGGTCACTTCCCCTCGGAGCCATCGCATGAAGGATCGGGTGCGCGTACTGGTGGTAGATGATTCCGCGCTGATGCGGAAGCTGATTCCGTTGATCCTCGAGCGGGATCCGGACATCGAAGTAGTCGGTACGGCGATGGACGGCAATTTCGCTCTGCGAAAAATAGCGGAGCTGCAGCCGGACGTAGTCACGCTGGACCTGGAAATGCCGCGTATGGATGGGCTGGAGACTCTGCGCATGATCATGCGTGGAGCGCCGCTGCCCGTGATTGTATTCAGCAGCCATTCCAAGCAGGGCGCCTACGCAACCTTCAAGGCTCTGGCACTCGGAGCTATTGATTTCGTGGCCAAGCCGGAGAACGCCGCCGCCGGAAATCTGGAGGCGGTTGCCTCTCAACTGGTGGAAAAAATTAAAGTGGCCAAACGCGCGGGCGGTCCAAAAACTCTGCCCAAGGCGCAGTCCGAAGTTTCCAAGCAAAGCAAGAAACGTTCGCGCCCGGCGCTTCCTCCCACGCGTATTATCGCCATCGGAATTTCCACTGGCGGCCCTAACGCATTGCAATACACACTGGCGCAATTCCCGGCCGATTTTCCCGCTGCCTTCGTCGTGGTGCAGCACATGCCAGAAGGATTTACGGAAATGTTTGCGCGGCGTTTGGATGAATGTTGCGCACTGGATATTCAGGAAGCAAGATCTGGAGACCTTTTGATTGCGGGCCGCGTTCTGATTTGCCCGGGTAATCGGCACATTCTGGCTCGCCGGATGCCCCGTGGAGAAATGGTTGTGCTTTCGGATACCGCTCCGATCAATGGGCACCGGCCATCCGCGGACATTCTCTTTCATTCCGTAGCGCAAGAATTTGGACCGACGTCGGTCGGACTCATCATGACCGGCATGGGTGAAGACGGTGCGGAAGGGCTCGGCGCGATCAAGGCTGCGGGCGGTCTGACCATTGCCCAGAGCGAGGAATCCTGCGTTGTTGCCGGGATGCCGCGCGCGGCCATTCAGCGCGGACATGCCTCCAAAATTCTGGCGCTCGAAGCGCTCGCGCCGTATTTGATGTTCCAGTTCGGAAACGACCGCAACGCCCAGGAAAAGCCTGAGTCGCCCGAGAAGTCTGAGAAAACCGAAAAGTCCGAAAAAGAGAAGAACGAAAAGCCGGAACGTTCGCCAGTTTCAACTCCCGGAGCCTGACGGGGCCAAGGAGCATAAGGAGAAGGTTATGCAACAGTTCGCAGCTCTACTTCGCAAGGACAATCAACCCGTCCGCTATCTTGTGGTGGACGATTCCGTCTTCGCGCGCAAGAATCTCATCAAAATGATCGAGCTTTTTGGCGGGGAAGTGGCCGGGGAAGCCGGCGACGGACTTACGGCCATCGCGGAATACAACCGCATCAAACCGGATATCGTCTTGATGGACATCACCATGCCCCAGATGGAAGGCATTGAAGCGGTGGAGCGCATCGTGCGCCAGCATCCACAAGCGCGCATCGTGATGGTTTCCTCCGTCGGGTATCAGGAAAACATTCTGGCGGCGCTGCAGAAAGGCGCAAAACACTTCGTCCAGAAGCCCGTAAAACCGGAAGTGTTGTACGAAATTCTTCGCTATGTTCTGGGAGACGATCCAAACGCCGCGGGCATGCCAGTTGCGCTCGCGGGGGAGCATCAATCATGAGAATGGAACTCATTCAGCCTTTCATCAATGCGGCCGACGCGGTATTCGCGGAATCCTTGCAGGCTCCGACGAACATCGTGGATTTGTCCATGGACGAAAACACCTATAGGCGCAAGGGTATCGCCGCGCTGATCGCCATCAAGGGCGACATCGAAGGCCGCGTGATTCTCGATCTCGCGCCTGAGGTCGCCATGAAAGTGGCCAGCCAGCTTGCCGGAGCGCCATTGCCGGAAAGCGAGCAGGTGATTCGCGAAACCGTGTGCGAACTGGCGAATATGGTTATCGGAAATTCCGTGACGCTGTTGAATGACCAGGGATTTCGTTTCAAGGTGTTCCCGCCGGAAATTCACATGAGCAATGAGGGTCTCGCTGGGAGCGTGGACACCGAAGCGATGGTGCTTTGCGTGGAAACGCCGTGCGGCGAAATTTACCTGAACATTGCCATGCACTACTTGCATCGCCGCCGCCGCGAACAGGCAACTGTAGCGACTCTCGACTAATCGGCCGGTAGCGCCGGCGGCCGATGTTGTTATCCCAATTGCGGTGGAACGGAAATGGTTGGGCCGCCGAGAGGCCGACGCTGCCGCTTTATCCCTGTAGTACACTCCCTTCGCCCTCCCGCATTCTGCGAGGCTCCTCCGAGGGCGGAGGCTCACGTTGAACCGTTTTTCGTTTTCGTTGCTGTGTATTTCGTTTTGCGCAGTCAGCTTGTTCGCGCAAGCCCCCAGATCGGCCGACGCTCCCGAACCTGGATCGATCGACGAAATCTCCAAAGCCACCACCGCTCCCAATTTTCTTTCCCCGTGGGTCTCCTACCTTCCGGACTCCGCCTCCGTCCTTTCACCGAGAAAATTCTATGGCCGCATCATGGGTGCGCCCGGGGAACTCGTCGATTCCGGCAAAGCGTACGCGTATTGCCGTACGCTGGCCGCGGAATCGCCACGAGTCCGTGTCTACACCATAGGCAAATCCGAAGAGGGTCGCGACATTCTGCTCCTGGCGATTTCCGATGAAAAGGGAATCGCTAATCTTGAGCAACTGAAATCGGCCACCGCCACGCTTGCCGATCCCCGCAAGACGGACGCTGCTGCTGCGGAAAAACTCATCGCGGATTCTCGCGCCATCTACTATTTCAATGCCGCTCTGCACTCAGATGAATCGGGCTCCACCGAATCCGTGCTGGAACTGGCGTATCGACTGGCCGTTTCCGAAGAGCCCATGATTCGGCGCATCCGCGAACATCTCATCGTGCTGATCAATCCCGTTTCCAATCCCGATGGCCGCGACAAGCAAGTGGAGTGGTTCTACCGCTACCTCAAAGGCAAAACGGACCTGGCCAGTCTGCCCCGCCAGGCTCCACCGTACTGGTCGAAGTATGCGTACGTGGACATCAACCGCGACTCCCATCAGGTGACACACGAAACCACCAAAGCCGTGAATCGCATGTTTTTCGAATGGCATCCCACCGTGGTTCACGATCTCCACGAAGCCGTTCCGCTGTTGATGTCATGGAACGGCACAGGTCCCTACAATCCCAACATCGATCCCATCACATTCAGCGAATTCCTGGCGCTCAGTTTTCACGAGGTGCAAACCATGACCGCCATGGGCATGCCTGGAGTGGCCACCTGGAATTTCGGCGAAGGTTTCTCGCACATGTTTCTGGATTCCGTCGCCATGAACCACAACGCCGTGGGCCGCGGTTTCGAAACCTTTGGCAATGGAACCGCGGAAACGCTCACTCGTAATTTGACTGCGGAGGAAACTTCGCCCGAATGGTATCGTGTTCTTCCCGGACCAAAGGGAGAGTTTCGCTGGTCGGCGCGCGACAACGTGAATTACAACGAGACCGGTATGCTGGCCGCGCTGGACTACACGGCCACAAATTCTCACGAACTGCTGCGCAACTTCTACAACAAGAGCGTGCATTCCTACCGCAAGGGTGTGGAAGAAGCTCCTTACGCGTTCCTAATTCCCGAAAATCAAGGCGACCCGCTGCGCGTTGCGGAACTGGTTGCCCGCCTGCAGAAACAACACATTGAAGTCAGCCTCGCGACGTCTCCCGTGAAACTCAAGGAAGGCGAATTTCCCGCTGGCACTTTCGTCGTTCGCCTCGATCAGCCCTATCGCAATTACGCGGTCGATCTATTAGCGCCGCAGCACTATCCGAGAGACGGCGGCGAGCCATACGACGACGTGTCGTGGGATTTTGCCGCCAATTATCATCTTCAGGCCATTCCCACCGCGGACGCTTCCATCCGGAATGCTTCTCTCACGGTGCTTACCGACATGCCGCATCCGCGGGGCAAAATCGCGGGGAGCGGTCCCGTTTTTCTGCTGAAAGACACCGGACAAGAATCGTTTCTCGAAGCCCGCTATCGCCTGGCAAACTTCAGCATGGAAATCGCGGAACGGGCCTTCACTGCGGGCGGCGCGGAATATCCGGCAGGTACGTGGATTCTGCCAGGGCAGACCGGTCTGACGGACACGCTTCAGCAACTCTCTACCGACTTGGCGCTCGAATTCACCAGAGTTTCCGCTGCCCCGGACGTTCCACGCCACGGCGCGAAAGCCCCGCGACTTGGCGTTTGGGTCCCTTGGGCAGACACGGATTCTATCGGCTGGGTGCGCTATTCGCTCGACCAGCGAAGAATTCCTTACACTTACGTGCGTGACGAAGATATTCGCGCCGGCAATCTCCGCGACAAGTTCGACGTGTTGCTCTACGGCCACGTGGACCTCGAGCTCGCCGAACAGATTCAAGGCTTGCCAAAAACCTGGAGCCCGATGCCGTACAAGAAAACCGCGCAAACGCCGAGCCTTGGCACACCCGTGGAGTCGGACGACATCACCGGTGGAATCGGATACGCGGGCCTCGCGCAGATTCAGAAATTTGTCGAAAGCGGAGGCCTGCTGGTCACGCTCGGGAGCGGAACGATGCTGGCCATCGAAGGCGGCCTTGTCCGCGGAGTGCGCCGCGATTCCGGCGGAGTTCCTCGTAGCACACAAGGCGGCGGCGCGGATTCTTCCGCTGGGTCGCAACAAGCCATTGCGCGCACGCCGGGTGCGCATGTACGCGTCAGCTTCGATCGCGTGGATCATCCGATCGCCTATGGATATTCGCCGCGCACGTACGTCTTTCGGCAAAACTTTGCGCTCTATTCCGTGCCGCGAAGCTGGTTGCGCATGGCCTATTGCACCACCTGCCTGGATGGGCCCATGGACACGATGAACGTCGTTCTGGAATGGGGCGACAAGGATGGAGCGCCCTTCGTGGTCAGTGGCCAGGCATGGGGAGAAGGGAACTTAATCGGCAGGCCAGCAATTCTGGATGTACCAGTGGGGAGTGGGCACATCGTCGCGTTCAACTTCAATCCCATTCACCGGGATATGAATCGCGGCGATCAACGCATGTTGTGGAATGCGATTATCAATTGGCAAGCAATTATTTCGCCGGCTAAATCGAAACAGTAGCGACGCGGCGCAGTGATCTAGTCCGGTGGGCGGACGTACGCTGCGCCATGCCGGAACAGTCCAGCCGAAGGAATGGCCTGCGAAAAAACAATTCGAATGGGAACAAAAATCGCGCTGGAGCCCGGGGTGTAGGGCACCGCAACTTCCACGCGCGAGCCTTCCGGATATTGGTTGCGGCTACGAAAGCTGATGCCACCTTTTGACAAGTCTTCACAAACCGCGACTTCTTCCTGAAAACCTCGGCGCCGGATGCACGCCAGCACGCGCGCCTTCACCCGGGTGCGGTTTCTGCGCGGAATAACTCGTTCTTCGTCGGGTTCCCGCCCAGCAACGGGTTCGTCGATTCTTTGCGGGGGCTGGGCTTCAA
>Ga0210384_10001568_pt1 | contig 30687 bp, 33 predicted proteins | sample IncBWH2MmetaG_FD_160574 | JGI IMG/M metagenome (GOLD analysis project Ga0210384, IMG submission 160574) | Forest soil microbial communities from Barre Woods Harvard Forest LTER site, Petersham, Massachusetts, United States - Inc-BW-H-2-M | ecosystem: Environmental > Terrestrial > Soil >...
CCATCGAGAATGGGCAGCTCCAGGTTATCCAACTCGACGATGGCGTTATCCACCCCAGTGCCAACCAGCGCGGAGAGCAAGTGCTCGGTGGTGGAGATGAGCACGCCTTTCTTCATCAGGCTGGTGGCGTAGCTGACTTTGGCGACATTGTGGCCGTCAGCCTCGATCTCAAATCCGTCCAGGTCGGTGCGGCGGAAGAGAATCCCGGTGCCGCTGGGTGCTGGCAAAAGGCGCAAGCGCACCGGCGCCCCGCTGTGGAGGCCAACTCCGCTACATTCGACAGAGGCCCGAATTGTCTGCTCGTATTCCAAGAGGCGGGGGAGACGGAATAAACTACCCGCCCGACTCTACTAGGCGAAGTGCAATCCGGACTGTGGCAATTTAACCACACTCTGTGGCAGAACTGGGAGTGCCGTTTCAGGACAAAAGTAGCCTAACAACCTTGTTATCTTTTACTTGAAGAAGGCTCCTCGGCTTGGAAAAGGCTCTCTGGCAGTTCGTTATTGTAGTTCACTTTGCTTAAGAATCGCTGCGAAACCAGGTCGCCGTTATAGAACCGGCTGAGGGTGTAGGGCGTCATGATCCCCTGGACAGGTTTGTAATTGTCGTAAACTTCCTCTTCGATGTTGCGCTCTTTGTCCGTGCGGTCGCGCCAGGTAAAAGCCTTCTTGACGGGAAGATGCGTCGTCGCATCCAGGAAAAGCGTCACTGACTCATTCCGGCTATTTGTGATCGTGACTTGCTCCGCCAGATTCGAGTTCGCCAGCGCTGTTCCGTCGTAGAAAAAAGCGACACCAGGCTCGTGGATCCATTGGCGCAGCACCCATTCGAGCGAGCGGCCGCGCCGCCGCAAGTAGTCCTCAGTGGTTTTTGCCTCCTCGCGCACCGTTCCCTTGTAGCTGACTTCATAGCCTTGATCCCCGGTGTGCAAGATCACGAGATCGGTTTTGTGGTTCGCCTTCGGTTCCGGAAGCGGAATGGGAGCCTGGCTGATGATCAAATCCGTGGAGGATATGTTGCGCTCCATCACGATCTCGAGACGATCCTTGTCGGCATAGCGGTAATAGCGCTTGTACAACACGCCCGGACCACGCGTCTGGCTGTGGTAGAGACTGTAGGTGCGCCCCTCCTCGCTCCGCGTCGTATACGCCGTGAACGCAGGCCCACCCAGCGCGGCAATTGCCTGCTCCACCAGGCCACGAGCTTTCCGCGACCCCTCATCTTCGACGCTTGGTTTTGTCGATGGCGCAGCAGCCGCAGGCGCTGTAGATCGTGCAGTCGATGGGGCGGACGCAGGCGCCTGTGCCAAGGCCGTGCCGAGCAACAACAGGATGGCAAATACAGATTTCAGAAAGTGGACCTCATGAGTTCTCTAGGAGGTTGGACGCATTCTAGAGCATTCCGGCTGCCTGACACATCCATCAAAGCTTCGCGCTACTCATTGTTGCAGCTGCTTTTGGCACCTGCTTTTGGGCGGCGCAGCGCTTTAGCGCTGCGATAAGTGCCCTCGAATGAGTGGGGCTTTAGCCCCGAGGTAAGGGTTCGGCTGGCAAACGAGTTTTTCTGCAGGCTTTTCAGGCGCTGAGGGGGCATCTCGCACTCCCCTAACCCGTCAGCACAGCCCCGCCATTGACGTTGAAAATCTCGCCCGAGATAAACCCCGCCATCTCTGTGCAAAGAAAGACGATCGGCCCGGCAATCTCTTCCGGCGTTCCCACCCGCCCCAGGGGGATGGTTCCCAGCACGCTGGCAGAAATTTTCGGATCAGCCAGGGCGCCCGCGGACATGTCTGTATCCACCCAGCCCGGAGCCACGGAATTCACATAAATTCCCTGCCGAATCAATTCGGTAGAGAGGCTTTTGGTCATGCTGATCAAAGCGCCCTTGCTGGCCGAGTAGTCCACGTGAAACGCTTCGCCGCGCTGCCCCGAAGTCGAGCTGACCAGCACAATATGTCCTGTGGCGGAGCCGGTGCGAGGCTGCTTCTTCATCTGCGCCACCGTGTGTTTGGTGACGGCGAACACGGCATCCAGATTGATGGACAGCGTGTTGCGCCACTGGGCGTCGCTCATTTGGTCAATGCCGGCATCTTCGGCAGGCCAGACGCCATGATTCACCACGAGAATATCCAGCCGGCCAAAGCGCTGCACGGCGGCATCGACCAGCGCCTGGGCGGTTTCCGTCCCGGTAAGATCGCAAGCGATAGCATGGCAGCGGTCTTCGCCAAACTTCTGGCCGCACTCCCGGACAAGGTTTTCTGCCGACTCCCGGGCTTTCTGATAGTTGAACACGACCTTGGCACCAGCCTCGGCCAAAAGTCGCACACTGGCCGCGCCAATCCCACGCGAACCGCCTGTGACCAAGGCAACACGATCCTTTAAGGAAAGAGAAATGCTCATGTGCCTAGTCTCTCCGTTCCACGGGGAATGTTGCAAGTGAGGGAACCGTGGAGGAGAGACATCAGCAGGGCTGTGCTAAAAATTCCTCACCCGGCCCCTGCCATGATTCTTATAGGTTAAGGCGGTAGGAGGTCGCGAGTGTCATCGCCTGATTTCGTCAACTGACCTGAAAGTCATTCCAAAAGTTCGAAGTGTGGTGACTGGATGCCAAGTCTTGCCAACGCCTCGTCTAGGGTGTGTACGACATGCAGTTGCGGCCGGGTAGACTCTGCCAGAATCTGATACATGCGAGATAGACCAAATCCAACCGTGTTTGGGACAACGACAATGCGAGGGCGCCGGGTCGCATCCGGCATCGCCGGTTCTTGGCTTGCGAGACGACGTATCGTTACGGAGGATACGGCAAACTTAGTCACGGATGACAAGTCCACAATGCCCATGCTGGCATCGGTTGCGGTCGAATACCTTCGAATTGCCTGGTAAACCTCTGCAAGCGATTCATCGGTAAGCTCCCCCTCAGGTCGGGTCAGCAGGATTTTGTTCCCTGAGTCGAACTCAAACCGGATTCTCACTGGCCACTGCTCCTGCTTCCATCTTTCCGCTTTACCCTGTTTTATACATTAAAATGCGGTGGTAGTTGCCGGAATCAGGGAGACCCAAAGGGTTGTTGTTGAACATCCTCGATGATCCATAACAGGAATCTGCCATGAAACCATCCGATTTCCGCCGCATTGCTCTCAGCCTCGAAGGCGCGGAGGAAGGCTCGCACATGGGGCAGGCCGACTTCCGCGTTGGAGGCAGGATCTTCGCCACGCTCGCCGCTGAAAAGCAGGGTTATGGGAACCTGATGCTCACGCCGGAGCAGCAGGCGGAATTCGTCCAGGAGTTGCCGGAAGTTTTTATACCCATTCATGGTGGATGGGGCCGGAATGGAGCGACCCACATTGTCCTGGCGAAAGCGAGCAAAGACTTGCTATCCGGCGCTCTGCGTACGGCGTGGAAGCTTCGAATCGAAAAGAATGCGGGCACCAAGAAGAAGCGCGCTCAACGCTGAATCTCTTCATACACACAGCTATTTTTACCTCAGGCTGGCGACCCACCCTTCCCAGAGCATGTTTCTAAAAAGAAACAATAATTCCCCTCGCTGTTGATCTCGTTATCCCCAGCAAGACTGAGGCGCTAGAGTGCCGATTGGATCGAGGTCGAAACCCGCGAAACGGTGGTCTGCCCCGCAAGTTATCTAGGCCTGAGAGCATAGAAGCAGACCCTTCCGGCAAGAAATGCTTCGTAAACCATTGTTTCTAAGGTAGATAGCAGACAATTCCAGGTGCCGCGCGAAAAAGAAGAAAAAAACCTTGCATTTGATTTAGTGTTATAGTTAACTATAACACTAAGTTGATGTGGCGTGCGAACTTCGCCAGCTTGAAAGCTCCTGTTGCAACCGGGTCCCCCAGAGAGTTTTCCGCAGCTACATCGAAAAGTGAACTCGAAAAAGAGAAAAGGAGAACATTCAAAATGAAGTCACGAATCGCACTTTCCGTTTTATTCGTTCTGCTCACCACTGCGGCTTTCGCCCAGTCCGACGCGCAAAAGTCCTCCGTGGCTCCTGTGCCGTCCGAAGCTCAGGCGTCCTTCACTACCCTGAAAAGCCTGGCGGGAGAGTGGGAAGGCCCCGTCACTGTCCCGGAAATGCCGGAGATGTCCGGCGGTAAGCCGATGCACCTCTCGCTGCGCGTGACCTCGCGGGGACACGCCCTCGTGCACGAGTTCCAGGAAGCAGGAACGCCATTGGATGCGACTAAGTACGACCATCCAGTCACGATGCTTTACGTGGACGGAGACCAGCTCACGTTGATTCATTATTGCGATGCGGGGAACCGGCCGCGCATGACCGGCAAGATGTCGCCCGACGGCAAGACGGTCGAGTTCGAGCTCAAGGACATCAGCGGGAGCCCAGAGTACCACATGCACCATTCGATGTTCACCGTCATCGACGCGAACCATCACACCGAGGATTGGACGTTCATGATGAAGGACAAGCCGATCCACGCGCACTTCGACCTGCACCGGACCAACTAACGGGAGTCCTTACTTGTGAGCGATATATCAGGAACCCATTATGGATCGTGAGTGGAATGACAGTCAGCCGATTTACCGCCAGCTTCGCGACCGCGTCGTCGCGATGATACTCGACGGCGTGCTCAAGGAAGGCGATCCACTGCCCTCCGTGCGCACTGTTGCGGCCGAGTATCGGGTCAATCCGCTCACGGTTCTGAAGGGCTATCAAGAATTGGTCGACGAGCAACTGGTCGAGAGTAAGCGAGGTCGGGGCATGTTCATCAATACCGGCGCGCGCAATCTGCTGCTGCGAGGCGAACGCCAGAAGTTTCTTGCCGAAGAATGGCCCCGGGTGAACGCGACGATTCAGCGGCTCGGTCTAAATGCGGGAGAATTGCTGAATGCTGCCGGGGTCGCGGCAAACCACCGATCGTCGGGTGCTGTAAATCCGGATCCCGCAAAACTGGACACCGCGAAGCCTGATACCGCACAGTCGAAAACCGAAACGGAAACGGAAGAAGAGGAGCGCTGAAGCCATGCCATGCATCGAAGCACGCGGTCTGCGTAAGGCGTTTGGAACAACCGTTGCGCTCGACGGTGTCGATTTGCGTGTCGAAGAGGGTCGCATCCTCGGGCTCATCGGTCCCAACGGAGCAGGCAAGACGACTGCTCTCAACGCGATCCTCGGCCTCGTCCCATATCAGGGCGAACTGCGGGTGCTCGGACGCGACCCCTGGACGGAGCGTGATCTGCTCATGCGCGATGTCTGTTTCATTTCCGACATCGCCGTGCTGCCGCGCTGGATACGGGTTTCGCATGCCCTCGATTACGTCGCTGGCGTGCATCCGCGCTTCGATCGAGCCAAAGCGGAAGCGTTTCTGGCCAAGACCGACATCCGGCATACGAGTAAGGTCAGGCAATTGTCGAAGGGCATGGTAGCCCAGCTGCACCTCGCTATCGTCATGGCCATTGACGCCAGATTGCTGGTGCTCGACGAGCCGACGCTGGGCCTCGACATCCTCTATCGCAAGCAGTTCTACGATTCGCTGTTGAACGATTACTTCGACCGCAGCCGCACCATCATCGTGACCACACATCAGGTGGAAGAAATCCAGAACGTCCTCACCGATGTCATGTTCATCAACCGCGGCCGGATCGTACTCAATTGCAGCATGGAGGAGGTCGAGTCGCGCTATCTGGAAGTAACGGTGAATCCCGAGCAGGTCGCCGCAGCACGGGCGCTTAAGCCAATTCACGAGCGCCAGGGGTTCGGCCGCAGCGTCCTGCTGTTCGAACTGACACCCGATCGCATCAGCCGTCAGCAACTCGCCGCGCTAGGCGATGTGCGTACGCCCGGCATCGCCGACTTGTTTGTTGCGGTTATGGAAAACCAGGCGGGCAAGACCAAAGGAGCAGCTTCATGAATACTCCATCGAATACCATACCCGAGCTCGGCGCACAGGGTATCGCGCCTGCCGCCATGTCACCGACACGGCCCTTCTATTGGTCAGTGAAGCGCGAACTGCTGGAGCACCGTTCCATTTACCTCGGACCGCTCGCCATTGCAGGAGTCATTCTGCTCGGCTTCGTGTTCGTCCTGCCCCTTCTCCCGCACACCATGCGAACGCTGTCGTCACTGGATCCGGCGCAGCAGCGCGATGCGCTCGCCCGGCACTACGACGTCACCGCGGGGCTGATCATGGGGGCCGCTTTTATCGTCAGCATCTTCTACTCGATCGATGCGCTTTACGGAGAGCGCCGCGATCGCAGCATCCTTTTCTGGAAATCGATGCCGGTTTCTGATCTCACCACCGTGCTGGCCAAGGCGAGCATTCCGCTCGTCGTTCTACCGCTGCTCGCCTTCGTGATCACCGCGGTTACCCAGTCGATCATGCTGCTGCTCAGCAGCATGGTCCTACTCGCCAACGGGCTAAGTGTCGCCACACTGTGGTCACAGTTGCAGCTCTACCAGGTATTGCTGATGCTGCTCTATCACCTGGTGACCGCGCATATGCTCTGGTATGCGCCGTTTTATGCCTGGCTGCTGCTGGTCTCGGCCTGGGCGCGCCGCGCTCCATTTCTTTGGGCCATCTTGCCGCCGCTGGCGATCGGCATCTTCGAGAGAATCGCTTTTCATTCCTCGTATTTCGTTACGCTGCTCAACGACCGCCTCAGCGGCGGTTCTGACGCCGCGTCTATGACGGGCGACTTCCCGTTCCATCCTGGAATGCACCTCGCTCCGGGTGCGTTCTTGGCATCCCCGGGGCTGTGGATCGGCCTGGCCTTCGCCGCTGTATTCCTAGCCGTAGCGGTGCGGCTGCGCCGCAATCGCGAACCGATCTGATTCGAGAGCGATTTGTATTCAGGAACTCGCATAAGGAATTTCCAAGCAGCAACGGTTGAATTCGATATTCAGGAGGATATATGGAACAACTTATTGGTCTTAACGGCTCAACAATGGAATGCACTTCTCTGTCGCCCAGTGCTCTGATTTGGCAGGACATCCTGGCACAGGCGATGACTGGCGAACTACTCGCCGCGATGAACTACACCTCCTTGTCGGAGATATGTGACGATCCCGAAGAAGTCGCTGACGCCCTGGAGCATGCCGAGGGCGAACGCGGGCATGCGGCTGCGTTCGCTGCCGAGGGGTGCACGATCGGAGTCGACGTCCCCAACAACGTTGGTGCCAAACATTGGAAGCGGCTCCGCGAGGCACTTCTGCGCTGCATCGCAGAGCGTGACTTTATTGGCTGCCTCATCGTCCAGGAGATCATGCTGGAATCCTTCGCCGTCGCCAGCTATGCGCGCGTCGGGAAGGTGGCCCCGGGGAGTCTGGGCAGAACCTTTGCCTCCATCGCGGCAGAGGAAGAAGAGCACATCGATCACGCCATGTCCATTCTCAGAACAGAACGAGCCTTGAACGAGCAGCGGTTCGACGACAAGGTGTACCGGCTGCATCTTGATGTGATGACCACCCTGGCCGAGATGCTGGCGAAGGACTGCAGCCATGGGCATTGCGAAGTCTGTCATGGGAGTTGTGTGAAGCCGTCACTGTTTCAGGTCAGCCTGAGTGCCGTCGAGCTTCGCGGAGCCTCGCTGCAACAGTACTTGAAGACGCTCGACAAGCTGGGGATACCCGGGGAGGTAACACTGGCATGGGTAGCTCAGTTACCAGTGTAGCCACGCCAGAAAAGACGATCGAGGCTCGGACAACCGGGGTCGATTTCGCGCTGATCGGGCATCAGGAGAGTTGGAGAGCGGCTGCCGACGTACTCGCTGTCCTGCGAGGACCGGAGCGTACGCCTCTGCCGGACGATGAGATCAAGGACATCCTGCCCTGGATTCCGCCCAGAGCGGTCTGCCATGTCGAGATCGGATCGGTCTTTGGTACAAACATCGGGAGCACGAGGAGCGTCGGCGCAAAAGCGCGCGGCCTCTACATTGACTCCTTCATTCCTCCCGACCGTCTCGGAGCCGCCTACATACATGAGAACATCGCCCGCGTTCGAGGGGCGGCGGCCTGCGCGATCAAGGCAGGAGCTAAGATCGTCAGTCTCGGTGGATTCAGCTCCATTCTGATCGAGGGCAACTTCGATCAGCTTCCGGAACGAAACGGCACGGTCTTCACCACAGGCAATACATTGACAGTTGCTTTCATCGTGCAGGGCATCACGAAGATGTGCGCGCTGGAGGGCCGGAACCTCCGGCGATCGACGCTGCTCATCGTAGGAGCAACTGGAGATGTGGGTTCCGGCTGCGCTCGTTGTTTGGCGCCTCTCGTGAAGCGCGTGCTGCTCAGCGCACGCAACGCGGAACGGCTACGCAGGCTCGCAACGGAGTTGCAAGCCGATGGAGTTCAGGTGGAGATCGCGACCGATCTTTTCGAGAACGGCCCGCTTGCAAACAATCACCAGCGATTCTCCGCCGAGGCCGACGTTGTGATCTGCGCGGCGAGTCTGGCGTCCCCTTCGCTCCTGTTGGGCCGGATCGCGCCCGACGCAATCGTTTGCGATGCGGGCTACCCGAAGAACCTGTCCCCAAGCGCGCAGCTGCCTGGCGCCAAAATCTTCTTTGGAGGGCTGGGCCAGATCACTGGCGGTTTGAAGTTCGCCCCAGATTTTCATGGAATTCTGAATCGGCATCCGTTCCCAGATGTGGTCCATGGATGCCTACTCGAAGGTATGGCTCTTGCTCTGGAGCGCCGGTTCGAGCCCTTCTCTCAGGGAAGAGGGTTCATCACGCCGCAGCGAGTCGAGGAGATGGAGGCAATTGCCGCACGGCACGGAATCTATCTCGCACCGCTCTACAACTCCGATGGGCCGGTGGAGGACGAACCAGTGGCCGCTGGGTTAGTTGAGGGAAGGCTTCATGGCCAGAAGGAATGGACGAAAGCATCAGTGCCTGGCGAACCTCCGCTACACTGTCTTCCATGAAGTCGTTTCCCACGAAGCCGTTCTCCATGAAATCAGTGATCGTCGGCACGGCCGGGCACATTGACCATGGCAAGACGGCGCTCGTCCGCGCGCTGACCGGCATCGACGCGGACCGCTTGGAAGAGGAAAAGCGGCGCGGGATCACCATCGACCTCGGCTTTGCGCATCTCGATCTACCCGACCCCGATTTACCCGATCCTCATTTATCCGATACTGGCGCTGGCCCGTTGCGTCTGGGCTTTGTCGATGTGCCCGGACACGAGCGCTTTGTGCGGAACATGCTGGCGGGCGTGGGTGGCATCGACCTGGTGCTACTGGTGATCGCCGCCGATGCCTCCATTCAGCCGCAGACGCGGGAGCACTTTGATATTTGCCGGCTGCTGAACGTGCAGCGCGGCATCACCGTGCTGACGAAAGCCGATCTGGTGGATGCCGAGACTCTGGATGTAGTCCGGCTGGAGGTGGAGGAGTTCCTGCAAGGGTATTTTCTGAATACGAAACATGACACGAAACAATCGCCGATTGTGGCGGTGAGCTCGAAGACGGGACAGGGCATCGCGGAGTTGAAGCGCATGCTTGCCGAACAAGCGGCTGCCGTGGTGGCGCGAGACTCCGCGGCGCTGCCGCGGCTGCCCATCGACCGCGTCTTCACCATGAAAGGCTTCGGCACGGTGGTAACGGGAACGCTCGTATCGGGCACCGTACGCAAAGAGGACGAGTTGGAGGTGTATCCCTCCGGCAGACGCGTGCGCGTGCGCGGAGTGCAGGTTCACGGCGCGGCGGCCGAGCAGGCAGTCGCGGGGCAACGGACAGCCCTGAATTTGGCGGGCGTCGCGACAGAGGACATGGTGCGCGGCATGACGCTTGCACCTATAGCTGTATTTCGTGCCACACAAAGCCTCGATGTTGCGCTGACCTTGCTGCCGTCCGCCAAGCCGCTCAAGAACCGGGCGCGGGTTCATCTGCACGCCTACACGATGGAAGCGATTGCTGAAGTTATCCTGGCGGACGGAAAGCCAATTGCCGCCGGCGCGCAGGCATTCGCGCGGTTGCGGCTAGCCACTGCGGCGCTGCTGCTTCCGGGAGACCGCTTTATTATTCGACAATTCTCACCCGTGATCACTCTGGGCGGCGGCGTTGTGCTGGATGCCGCGCTGATACCCAAGGAAAAGAAGGAGAGCGTCGAACAATTTCTTCGCGTCGCTAACCAGGGAGAGCCGGAGAGTATTTTGTTGGCACGCCTTGCGCGACGCGCAGGAGCAGGTCTTGCCATCGGAGAAATCGTGGTGGAAACGGGGTGGCGCCGTGAGTTCATTCAAAACACTATGGTGGACTCGCTACGCGCTGGCACGGTGGTTCAGATTGGTGACCGCTATGTAACGAGTGGAAGTATCGAAGACCTGAAGCAACAGCTGATCCACACGATTGCCGAGTTTCACAAACGTCATCCGCTGGTCGCTGGTATGGGCAAGGAGGAGTTGCGCGAAGGGCTTCGAGCGGAGCAGGAAGTTTTTGACTACGTTCTGGAACAGATGGCGCGGGGAAACAAGCTGGGCGTCACCGGCGAGCTGGCGCATTTGCCGGGGCAGGGCGTTGTGTTGAAGGATGAAGAGGCGGCGTCCAAGGAGACCATCGAGTCGGCGTTTGCTTCGGCGGGGCTGGAGGTGCCCGCTCTGAACGAAGTGCTTGCCGGGTTGAAGATTGACCAGTTGCGGGCGCGGAAGCTGGTGACCTTGCTCTTGCGCGACAAGATTTTGGTCAAGGTCACGGATGACCTTGTGTTTCATCGGGAGGCTCTCGACGGATTGCGAGCGCGGGTGCTTGCCCGCAAGAGCCAGTCTCCCAAGATTGATGTCAGTGCATTCAAGGACATGACCGGGGTCTCGCGCAAATATGCGATCCCTCTATTGGAATACCTGGATCGGGAAAGAATCACGCGCCGCGTAGGCAATGAACGCGTGATTCTCTAGCGCGGTATCTGGGACAGTACACTAGATATCGACGGCTGTCTCCCTTCATGACGAAACCGATCACCATCATCGGCGCGGGCCTCGCAGGTTCGGAGGCGGCGTGGCAGTGTGCGCGGCGCGGAGTCCCTGTCACGCTCTATGAAATGCGCCCGGTGCGTTCGACGCCCGCGCATCAGACGCAGGATTTCGCCGAACTGGTCTGTTCGAACTCGCTGAAGTCCGGGAGCGAATACACGGCGCCTTGGCTGCTGAAGGAAGAGATGCGGCGCGCGGGATCGCTCCTGCTCGAGATCGCGCAGGAGTGTGCTGTTCCGGCGGGCCACGCGCTGGCGGTCGACCGCGCGACTTTTTCCGCCAAAGTGACCGCTGCCATTACGAACGAGCCGCTGATTACGGTGCGCCGCGAGGAAGTAACGCAGATTCAACCCGGAGAGCTGACCATCGTGGCCTCCGGGCCGTTAACTTCAGATGCCTTAGCAGCAGAGATTGCGCGGCTCACCGGCAGTACGCGGCTTTTCTTTTACGACTCGATCAGTCCCATCGTGGAAGCCGATTCCATTGACCGTTCGAAGGTGTATCTGGCAGCACGTTACGACAAAGGCACGGCGGACTACATCAACTGTCCGATGACGACGGACGAATACGACCGTTTCTACGACGCGCTGATCGCTGCGGAATCGGTGGAAGAGAAAGACTGGGAGAAGTTGAATTACTTCGAGGGCTGCCTCCCGATTGAGGAAATTGCGCGGCGCGGGCGCGATACGCTGCGGTTCGGTCCCATGAAGCCCGTGGGCTTGATCGACCCGCGGTCGGGAAAACGGCCTTACGCCGTCGTGCAGCTGCGGCAGGAGAATTTGCGGGCGGACTCGTACAATCTCGTCGGATTTCAGAATCATTTGAAATTCGGCGATCAAGCCGGTGTTTTGCGGCTCATCCCAGGATTGGAACAGACCCGCTTCCTGCGCTACGGGCAGATTCACCGTAACACCTACATTAACGGTCCGGAATTATTGCGGGATACTTTGCAGATGAAGCAGCACCCGAACGTTTTCTTTGCGGGACAAATTTGTGGCGTGGAAGGGTATGTGGAGTCCATCGCCACAGGGCTGCTGGCTGGCGTACAGGCGGCCCGGCTGGCGGCTGGAGAAGCGCCCGTGGCTCCTCCCCGGCCCTCGGCGTTCGGGTCGCTTATGAATTACGTCACGCAGGCGGACCCGAAACGATTTCAGCCCGCGAACATTACTTTCGACCTGTTGCCTGCCCTCGAGCAACGTATCCGCGACCGCAAGGAACGCCATCAGAAGCAATGTGAAATTGCGCTGTGCGCTTTTGAGGAGTGGATGGCGAACATCGGAGTGGCCGCAGTAACTTCCTAGCTGCACTGCTTGTGAGTGTTACACCGAAAACCATTGACCTTCCCCACGGACAGCAGTAACTTGGCTGGACGTAGCTGGACATAGGAGATCGCATGTCACTGTCCGCCATTGACACCATTTCTGTCGCGCTCGAGCACACCAAGCAGCAATTGTTCCACCCCTTCCGGTGGGGGCAGTGGTTGCGTCTGGCGCTCCTGGGCCTCATGACCGGGGAGCTGAGCAGCGGTGGAGGTTGCAGCGGCGGAAATTTCAACATTCCCACCAACACCCAGACCCAGCCGCGCAGTAGTGAGGAATTTCTTGCACTGCCACACATGGATCCGGGTTTGGCAGGGCACATCTTATTGTTCGCGGGCGTGGTGGTCCTTGTATTTTGTGTGATCGCGTTGGTGTGGATGTACATAGGCAGTGTGTACCGCTTCATACTTATTGAGTCCATCATTACAAAACACGTAAGCTTGCGGGCAGGGTGGCATAAGTGGCATGCCGCTGGTCGGAGGTTCTTCCTGTGGCGACTGGTGTATCAGTTCGCTCTAGGAATGCTTTGTGCGATTCTTATAGGGATTCCGGTGGGTATTGCAGCTCTTTTGGGATTGCTCAAAGATCCCAAGGCGCACATGGCGCCGCTGATTCTGGGAGCAATTCCCCTCGTACTTCTGTTGCTCCTGTTCGCGTTGGCGGCTGCGGTGGTCTGGCTGCTGGCGAAGGACTTCATGGCACCGATCATGGCGCTCGAGAATCTGGATTTTGCGGATAGCTGGAGCCGGCTGCTCGCCATGATGAAAGCCGAGAAAGGCAGCTATGCCGGGTATGTCGGCATGAAAATCGTGCTGGCGATTGCGGCGGGAATTCTGTTTGGGATTCTGATTGTTCTGGTCGTTCTTGTGACCCTGATACCGTTTGGCATCGTCGGCGTGATCGTTGCAACAGCGGGGAAAACGGCGGGACTTACCTGGAACGCGGAAACCATCACGCTGGCTATCGTTGCCGGAACGATGCTCATTGCCCTCATCATGTTCATCAGTTCGATTATCAGCGTGCCGGTGACGGTGTACTTCCCGGCCTATTCCATTTATTTCTTCGCGTCACGTTATCCGAAATTGGATGCATGGCTGCACCCAGCGCCGCCTCAGCCAGCGGTCCCGCCGCCCTTGATCGTGCCGCCGGTAACGTTACCTCCGCCCTTAGGGTCGGAGCCGATTGGGTAGAGCGGTTTATTCTTTTCCGCGCGTTTTGATCCAAATCGGAGTGCCTACGAAGCCGAAAGTGCCTCGAATCTGATTCTCCAGGTAGCGCTGATAGGAGAAATGCAGTTTCACTGCGCGATCACAGAAGAGGATGAACGTAGGCGGGGCTACGGCGGCTTGCGTCATGTAGTAGATACGCACCTGTTGGCGCGCTGGCACCGGAGCGCGCTCGAAATCGAGGTGCTTGAGGAAGCGGTTCATTTCGCTGGTGGAAATACGTTTGTTACGCTCCGCAGCGACTTTCACCACCTGCTCAAACACTTGATCGACGCCCCGGCCCATCGAAGCGGACACAAAGAGCACGGGTGCATAGGCAAGAAATTTCAGCTCACCGCGCAAGCGTTGTTCGTAAAGTTCCCGATCCGCGGTTTGCTTCGAGGTTTGCAAGCGGGCCGCTTTGGAAAGTCGGCTCGCCACAGGCGCTGTGCCGTGGGAAGCTGCGGCAGCGGCTTTGGTGACGAGATCCCACTTGTTCACGACGACAATCACCGAGCGCCCACTTTCATGCGCATAGCCGGCAATGTGAGCGTCCAGGGCGGCGACGCCTTCGGGAGCGTCGATCACCAGCAGCGCGATGTCGGCGTCTTCCAAGTGCTTGCGCGCCATGATGACGGAAAGCTTTTCAGCCATCAGCTTCGTTTTGCCTTTGCGCCGAATGCCCGCCGTGTCGATGAAGCGGAAACGCTGGCCTTGCCGCTCCACTAGTTCGTCGATGGCGTCGCGCGTGGTTCCAGCGATGGGCGATACGATCGAGCGGTCGGCACCAGTGAGCTGATTCAGCAGCGTGGACTTGCCCACGTTGGGCCGCCCGATAATGGCTACTTTGATTTCGACGGGAGCGGCAGAAGGAACAACAACTGCGGGCTCGCCTGAAGGATCACCCCCGGCTTCGGCTAAGGATTCTTCCAGATGCGCATGGGAAAGCTCCATCTCTTCCGCCGCGGCTTTTGCTCGCTTCCACGCTTCCGACTTTTGCTTCATTGCGGGAATTTCAAAAATCGCTTCCAGCAATTCCCCGACGCCAATACCGTGCTCGGCGGAGATAGGGTAAACGTTGCGGATACCCAGCGTGCGGAAGTTCTCCGCCAGGTGCTCCTGTTTGTCGGAGTCGATCTTATTCACCGCGAGAAACAACGGCTTCCCAGTACGGTGGAGCAGCCGGGTGAGTTCCATATCCGGGCCAGCGAGCTCACTGCGCCCATCGACGACCACGATGATGGCAGCGGCTTCGTCCAGGGCGAAGCGGGCCTGGCGGAAGATTTCCGACGGAATAAAATCGTCGTCGTCAGGGACAATCCCGCCCGTGTCGACCAGACGAAAAAAGTTTCCATCCCACTCGGCCTCGGAGTAGAGTCGATCGCGCGTAATTCCAGGCTCGTCGCCGACAATGGCGCGGCGGCGTCCCGCGATGCGGTTGAACAAAGTGGACTTGCCAACGTTCGGGCGGCCAACAATGCAAAGAACCGGCAGCGCAGCACCAGCTGCGACAGAATCAGATATGGCGGAGCCGGGGGCAGCGGAACAAAGAGCCGACTGCGCCGTCTTTTCCGCTTTTGATTTCGATTTCTTTTTTTTCAATGTGAGATCACTTGGTAAGCGGACTTCGTTGTGCGTCGATGAACGTTTCGGGAAGCTAGGCCCCTAACTCGGTATTATAGAGACTCCGTGGTTGCTCCTTCCAAACCCGCTTCGCTCAAGGATATTTCGCTGCATCAATTCTTTGGTCCCGGCGGCGTTCTCTCACGCACCCATCCGGCCTATGAATTCCGGCGCGGACAACTCCTCATGGCGCAAGCCGTCGAGCAAGCGCTGGAAGAAAAACGCCACTTGATAGTGGAAGCCGGCACGGGTACGGGCAAAACGCTTGCCTACCTTGTCCCGGCCCTTCGTTCGGGGAAGCGCGTCATTATTTCGACGGGCACTAAGAACCTGCAGGAACAACTCTTCTTCAAGGATATCCCTTTTCTAGAGCAGGCGTTGTTTCCCAACGGCGAGGCCAAGCTTTCCGTCTGCTACATGAAGGGCCGCAACAATTATCTGTGCCGGAAGCGGCTCTACGACCTTACAGCGCAGCCTGTGCTGAACGGACTACAGGAGATCGAGCAATTCCAGACCATTTCCAACTGGGAAGCGACGACCGAGACCGGCGACCGCGCTGAGATCAGCGGGCTTCCCGAGTCCAGCATGTTGTGGCCCAAACTCGATGCGCGTTCGGAGACGTGCCTGTTCCAGAAATGCAGCCAGTTTGACCGGTGCTTCATCACCGAAATGCATCGCCGCGCCGCGGAGAGCGACATCATCATTGTGAACCACCATCTCTTTTTCGCCGATCTGGCGATCAAGCAGCAGGCCGAGGGTGCGCCTGATGCCGGCATTCTGCCGGATTGCGGCGTTGTTGTCTTCGATGAAGCGCATGAAATGGAAGATGTAGCCTCCAGTTATTTTGGAATCGTAGTGAGCAATCTGCGGGTCGAGGATCTGGCCCGGGATGTGGAAGCATCTCTGCAACGCAACCGGGCGCTTTCGGCTGAGCTTTCCGGGGCGCTCAAGAGCTTGCGCGACAAATCGCAGTTCTTCTTTTCCCTGCTGCCTCCGGGAGACAAGCGGTTTGCCTTCGATAACCGGCGCGAATTTCTCGAGGAAAACGGAGAAGAGTTCCTCGGTCTGAATCAAGCACTGGCACGCCTCGCCGCCGAATTGTCGGCCATGCCGGAGAAACCGGAAGAGTCGTTTACATTCGTGCGGCGCGCGGAAGAGCTGCGCGTGCAGCTGAGCTTCTTGATGGAGGCCGAGGATCCGAACACCGTGTTCTGGATCGAGCGCAGGGGCGCACGGGGCGGCGGACATCTAGCAGGACATGGAACCGGGCACGGCCGCCACAATGTATTTTTGCAGGCAACGCCGATTGACGTGGGGCCGATCCTTCGCGAAACACTCTTCACCCGCATGGATTGCGTCATCCTCACCTCGGCCACGCTTGCCGTCCGCGGCAGCTTCGAATACATCGAGCGCAGACTCGGGCTGGAGCACGCGCGCGATTCCGTACTCCCCTCGCATTTCGATTACGAAACACAGGCTCTGCTTTACGTTCCGCCTGACTTGCCCGATCCGCGCACGCCGGAGTTTGGCCCGCTCGCGGCGGACCGCATTCGCCGCCTGCTGGAGATCACGCGCGGCCGCGCCTTCGTCCTTTTCACCAGCTACGCGCAGATGAATGACATTTACGAACGCCTGCTGGGAGTGCTCGACTATCCCGTCCTGCGCCAGGGCGATGCCCCCAAGAATGCGCTGCTGGAAGAGTTCCGCCTCACCCCGAATGCGGTGCTATTTGGAACGTCCTCGTTTTGGCAAGGCGTGGACGTGCAGGGCGAACAGTTGAGTTGCGTGATCATCGACCGCTTGCCGTTCGCCGTGCCCAGCGACCCGGTTGTCGCGGCGCGGGTGCGTGCTATTGATGAGGGCGGCGGGAACGCGTTCTTCGATTACCAGGTGCCCGCGGCGGTGATTACTCTGAAGCAGGGTTTCGGACGCCTGATCCGGTCGCTGCATGACCGGGGACTGCTGGTTCTCATGGACAATCGCATTTTGAAAAAGCAGTATGGCCGCATGTTTTTGGAGAGCCTGCCGACTTATGGCAGAACGACGGAGATCAGGAAGGTGGAGGAATTTTTCGGTGTGGAGTAGTACGCATTAATGCGAGTTTAGTTCTTCACCCGCACCTTCACCATTGTTCCCTCGGGCAGTTCACCACTCAGCAAGAGAATTTTTCCACCCTGGACAATGCCGTTGAACTCGTGGGACTCGCCAACCGCTGGAGCAGCGGATGATACACCGGGAGCACTCTCGCGGGGCGCACCTTCCGCCGTATTGCCGCGCCGCATCCCGCGATCCATCGCGTCATTCGCCAGCCGGTCGGCGTCTTTGTTCTTTGCCCGCAACACATGTTCGGCGCGGAACCAGTCGAGCTTCCGGATTACCGTTTGCGCCCGGTCGTAGAGCAGCTTCAGCTCCGGGCTTTTTACCTTGTACTCGCCGTTGAGTTGTTTCACCATCAGCTCGGAATCGCTGATGATCTTGAGCGCTCGTTCCTCATGCTTCAGACAATAATCCAGTGCTCCCAGCAGGCCACTGTACTCCGCGTAGTTGTTGGTTTTGTGGCCAAGATATTCGCTGAGCTCGGTGATGCGTTTACCGGAAGAATCCGCGACCACCACTCCGTAGCCCGCTGGACCGGGGTTACCGCGCGCGCCTCCGTCGATGTGAGCGATCAGGTAACGCTCGGGCGTTGGTTTGTTCCGATTACCAAACAAACTGGAGGTGCTCCCGTGGGGAGCGAACGAGCCTGACATGGCACCAGTTTACAACGGAGGATGGAAGATACGCGCACACCGCCATGGGATCTTGCAGCGGTCTACCGGCCCGCCGACAATCGCGTCGCCAGCCGCGGCGGCAACTCTGCCGCAAGAATTTTTTCTTGTGCGACCTTCACATCGTAGGGCACACGGAAGAATTGCACAGTACGGGGCTCGCTGTTGAAGAGTGCAAAGGCAGCGCGCCAATCGTCATCGCGAGGCTGGCCTACGGAGCCGGGGTTAATGAGATACCGCACACCCTCGTGGAGCGACAGATCCCAAGTCTCTTGCCCTTCGGAAGATGCCCACTCAGGCCGGATGACTTCGGTTCGTTCTCCGTCCCATTTGAACCCGCCCTGCCTGTGCGTGTGCCCAAAAAAAGTGAGAGGAGCCGACGCCGTCATCAACGGTTCCTGGGAATCGCGGGGGCTGACCAGGTATTCGTCTTCATCCAGCGGAGACCCGTGCACAAACTGCATCCCCTCCAACCCTGGCAAATGGATCGGGCCTTGCGGCAGGGCGCGCAGCCATTCCAAATTTTCGGGAGTCAGCTGCTGGCGCGTCCATAGGGCAGCGAGGCCAGCCATGGGATTGAAGTGCTCCAGGTCCATGACGCCGGAGACAGCCTTGTCATGGTTACCGCGCACCAGGACGGCATCTTGCGCGCGCACGCGGTCAATCACCGCATTGGGGTCAGCGCCATAGCCGACCACGTCGCCGAGGTTGACCACGCGGTCGTATGCCGGGACGGCATCCAGGCAAGCGTTCAGTGCTTCTAAATTCGCGTGGATGTCACTAAGCAAAAAAATGCGCACGCAGCTATCCGTGGGGGGAACTGGTGGAGTATAGACCACGGAGCGGAGATTCTGCAAAAACAGGAACGGCGCGGTTCGCCTATGCCAGCGGCGCAAGAGCTGGCGCGGATTGGCCTTTTGCAGGTTGCAGCACCGGACACCGGCTCCAGTGGCCCTGCGAAATCTCGACCAGTGGCGGAAAATTTTGAGAGCACGCCGCCACGCGAAACTCGCAGCGTGGCTCGAACAGGCAACCGGGCGGCAGCGCACGCAGAGGCGGCACGCTCCCCTCAATCACAGAGAGCGGACGAGTGCGGTCGGTGCGAAGTGTGGGAACAGCGCGCAAGAGACCTTGTGTGTACGGGTGCGCGGGTGATTGAAAGATGTCTTTTCGAGTTGCAATTTCGACCAGACTCCCGGCGTACATCACGGCCACACGGTCCGCCACCCGCGAAACTACGGCGAGATCGTGCGAAATAAACAACAGGGCGAGGTTGAACTTCACTCGCAATTCCATCAGGAGTTCAAGTATCTGCGCTTGTATGGTTACGTCCAGCGCCGTGGTGGGCTCGTCGGCGATTAACAGCTGTGGACGATTCACAATCGCCATGGCAATCATCACGCGCTGACGCATGCCTCCCGAAAGCTGGTGCGGATAATCGCGCGCACTGCTCTCCGGTTCGGGCAGCGCGACTTCGCGGAGCGCTTCCACGGCCCGCCGGCCCGCCTCTTGTTTCGAAGTGCGCGGAGAGTGCGCGAGCACCGCTTCCGCAACTTGGTCGCCGACTCGCATCACCGGATTCAACGCCGTCATCGGCTCCTGGAAAATCATGGCCATCCGCGAGCCGCGCAGAGCGCGCAGCCGTTCGCTCGATGCGGTCAATACATTGACTTGAGGTTCGTCGGCGACTGCCAGCATAGCTTCGCCGCTGGTTCGCGCCTGCGGCGGCAGCAGACCCATCAGGGCTAGGGAGGTCACAGATTTCCCCGAGCCGGATTCGCCCACCAGCCCCAGCACTTCTCCGGGTGCAATTGAGAAGCTCACGTCGCGCACGGCAACGAGCGAAGCGTCCTGCCAGGAACTCCGCGAATTAGCCCGGCTGGAGTCGGGGAACTGCACCGTCAGATTGCGGACGTCGAGCAATGCGGCAGACACGGGCCTATGGTATCAGCACGATGGGCGCAAGGCTTGACCCGTGGAGATGTGGTCCAAACATCAGCAAATGGTTTCTTTCCAATCGTTCTCCTTGCCAATTGGCCCGTGACTGAAGTAATTTGCCTTGTCGCCGCCAACTGGTTCCTAATGCCATTTGTTAGATTGAAGTGGGCTTGCGATCCGGCAGACGATGGGAATGTCTGCTATACGTATCTTTAAGGTCCGCATCTCCCAGGACAAACTTGCATCTTAAATATGGTGAGCTAAGGAAAGACGGAATCATAAGGAAGAACGGAATCATATGGCGAAGAAGATAGACGAAAGCAAGACGTGGGACGAAGCGCTGAGCTGGCTGCGTGAGCATGGCTTCGACCTGCTGGAACCGGCGGGTACGCAGAGCCGCGTCTTTTTGAAGAAACTCGGTTGCTCCTGCGCGATTGAGAAAAATGGCTCGGATGGCGTCAAAATCTTTGCCTATCCCGGCTACCTGATTGGCGGCGAGATCGCCAAGCTCATCAACAAAGGGTATCAGCAGTTCCTGAAGACCTCGAAAACAGAAATCGCCGCGACGGCGGATCATCTGAAGGCCCTGCACCAGTTTTCCGAAGAATTGAAGGAAGCACTCGGGCTGCCCAGCCTCTACAACGAATCACTGGGTACGACCAGCACCTCGTACCAATACGACCGCGTCGTGGACCGCGACAAAGCACAACCAGACCGCCCCAAGCGTCCGTGGGAAGTGGCCGCGGCTGCGGCACCAGGCAAGGGCAAGCGGGCGTAGGTCGCTTGCTAACCCCGATTGTCATTCCGAGCGTAGCGAGGAATCTGTAGTTACTCGAAATCGCAAGGACACAAATCCAGCTATACTGGCCGCCTGATTTCGGGCGGCCTTTGCTTTTGTCCCTGTCTCGCAACAACACATCTGGCCGCTCTGGAGGTCAACCGTGACTGCGACTGGATTGTTCGTTTCTTTAGGCATCGTCATTTTCGGCGCCGTGCTTTCCGCAGGGTCTCCTGCGGGGCCTGAAGCTGAGGTTCGCTCCCTCCTGGAGCGCCAACAGGATGCCTGGAACCGCCACGACCTCGACGGTTTCATGGCAGGCTACTGGAAGTCCGAGGAGTTGACGTTCTTTTCCGGCACCAGCGTTACGCGCGGCTGGCAACCCACGCTCGACCGCTATCGCCAGCGCTACCAGAGCGAAGGCAGCGAAATGGGCAAGCTGGAGTTCCGCAATCTTCGCATCGAAATGCTGGGGAGCGATGCCGCGTTCGTGCGCGGCGAGTATCACTTGACCATGTCTACCGGAAAGACGCCTCACGGCATTTTTACGTTGATCGTGCGCCACCTTCCGGAAGGCTGGCGCGTGGTGCATGACCACACATCGGCTGTGGAATAGGGCGCAAGCCGCTTTCCCCTGTAAAATGAAGCAATCATGTTCGAAGTCACCGTGGAAGACACATTCGCCGCAGGACACTATCTGCGGGACTATAAGGGCAAGTGCGAGAATCCGCACGGCCACAACTATCGCGTCCGCGTGACGCTGGCCGGCAGGGATCTGGACAAGGCCGGATTGCTTCTGGACTTCAAGGATCTGCGTCACGTTATGAAGCCCGTGATCGACCGTCTCGATCACCAGATGATGAATGACATCGAGCCCTTCACGACGATCAATCCCTCTGCGGAAAATCTGGCGAAATATTTTTATGACGAGACCAATGAACGCGTGAGGAGTCACACTAACGGGCGCGTTTTCGTAAGAACGGTCAAGATTTTCGAGACTGACGAAACTACAGCTACTTATTTCGAGTAGCCGAACTGTCGTGCCCCTAGGGCGCATTCCCATGCAGATCACCGAAATCTACAAATCGCTCCAGGGAGAATCCACCTATATGGGGTTGCCGTGCGTATTTGTGCGGCTGACGGGTTGCAATCTCCGCTGCTTGTGGTGTGATAGCGAATACACCTTCACCGGCGGGCACAAGATGGCTTTGGAAGAAGTGCTCACGGAGGTCGAGCGTCTGAGTCCCAATGGTGGCTTGGTCGAGATCACGGGCGGCGAGCCTATGCTGCAGGAGCGCGAAGTCCTGCCGTTGATGCAGCGTCTGGTGCAAGCCAACTACACAGTGCTGCTCGAAACCAGCGGCGAGCGCCCACTCGAGAAGGTTCCTCACGCCGTGATCAAGATCATAGACGTAAAGTGTCCCGACTCGGGTGAGCCGGGTACGTTCCACATGGAGAATCTAGAAACACTTGCTCCGCACGACGAAATCAAGTTTGTCCTCAGCACCCGCGCAGACTATGAATTTGCCCGCGACTTCACGGCCCAGCACAATCTGGCGGCGCAGGTGAATGCCGTGCTCTTTTCGCCCGCCTTCCGCAAGGATGCTTCTGGCCGCAGGGATGCTGCGCATTGCCTGCTGAATCCGCAAGAGCTGGCCGAGTGGATGCTGGCCGACAACGTCCCCGCACGCCTGGGATTGCAGCTGCACAAATTTATTTGGGATCCAGCGACGAAAGGCGTTTAGATTTACCCTGTTCCTCATGTCCCTCCCGGTCAAAGCGACTTCCAAATCCGTCGTCCTCCTTTCCGGAGGCATGGATTCCTGCGTATGCGCCGCCCTCGCTGCGCGCGACACCGATGCAGCGGCCTTGCATATCAGCTACGGGCAGCGCACCGAAACCCGTGAACGCAAAGCATTCCTTGCAATCTGCGACAGGCTCGGCATTCACAATAAACTCATAGTCCGCAACGAAGCCCTACGCGCCATCGGCGGCTCCGCGCTGACGGATATTTCCATCGCCGTTCCGGATGCCCCAACCAATCTAACCTCGGTAAACCCCGCGTCAGGGCAAACTGGAAATCAAATTCCCGTCACCTACGTTCCCTTCCGCAACGCGCACTTTCTGGCCGTCGCCGTAAGCTGGGCGGAAGTTTTGGGTGCTGAGACCGTCTACATCGGTGCCGTCGAGCAGGACAGCTCCGGCTATCCCGATTGCCGCCCCGCCTACTACCACGCTTATAACGAAGTCGTCCGAACCGGTACAAAAGAAGGCCGCATTCAAATCGCGACCCCGCTCATCGCTCTGAAAAAAAGCCGCATTATTCAGCTAGGCCTTGAACTCGGGGCGCCATTGGATTTAACGTGGTCGTGCTACAGCCAGGAAGACCGGGCGTGCGGTGTGTGCGACAGTTGCGTACTGCGCCTGCGAGCCTTCCAGGAAGCCGGAGCCAGCGATCCAATCCCTTATGAAAAGAAAGGGGTTGCACCCCGCGTCCAGTCATGAAAGCATCCATTCCGCAGTCTTACGAGTCGAATCTACAGGAGCCTGGAGGCCCTATGATGAAGCAACGTTTCGCCGTTCTTATGCTGGCCGTACTGGCCGCTGCCCTTTGCGTGCCGCAATTGTCCGCACAGCTGTTGGGCGGCGTGAGAGGTAATTGCAAGGGCACCGATGGCAAGCCCCTCGTCGGCGCCACTATCGAGTTCACCAGCACCGATACGGGCCGTAAATTCTCCACGAAGACCAACGGTAAGGGCGACTATGTCTCCCTGGGCTTTGGCCTCGGCGAGTACAACATAGCGATCGTGGTGGACGGCAAAGTGATTTATCACCTCAATAAAGTCCCCGTCGGCTCCGGAGAGAACGTCGTCGACATGGATCTGCAAAAAGAACTGGGGTCCGGCCAGGCGCAGGCACAAATGTCCGAAGAAGACAAGAAGAAGATTGCGGAAGAAGAAGCCAAACGCAACAAAGATAAAATGGACGTTAAGGCTTTGAACGATAAGCTGGCTGGCGCTCGAGCCGCCAGAACGGCCGGAAACTTCGATCAAGCCATACAAATGATGACGGAAGCCACACAGATCGATCCCAACCGCGACCTGATCTGGTTCGAACTGGGCGAGTCTTTTCGCGGGGAAGCCAAGAGCAAAGAAAAGACCGACCGCGCCGCTTCCAAAGAGGAGTACGGAAAAGCCGCCGACGCCTACCAGAAAGCCATTGCAATCAAGCCCCAGGGCGCTTACTTCAACAATCTGGGAGAGGCCTACTCCAAAGTCGGTAGTACGGATGAGGCAGCCAAGGCTTATACGCAGGCGGCCGCCCTCGATCCTCCCGGCACCGCCACGTATCAGTTCAACATCGGCGCCATCTACATGAATGCCAATCGTTTTGATGAAGCTATCGCGGCCTTCCGGGCCTGCGTCGCTGCCGATCCAACCAAAGCGGAAGCCTATTACCAGATTGGCGTCGGCTTGACGAACAAGGCCACCATGGACAAGAACGGCAAAGTTGTGCCCGTGGACGGAACCTCGGAAGCCTTGAATAAGTATCTGGAACTGGCTCCCAACGGCCCGAACGCAGAGGGTGCCAAGGGCTTGCTCGCCTACATCGGCAGCACCGTGGAGACCACGTTCGGCAAGCAAAAGAAAGGTTCCAAGAAGTAGGCTATCGACTCTTAGCCATCGGCCGTCGGCTTTTAGCTCCGGGTTTAGCCGAGAGCTGAAAGCCGATAGCTGGGAGTCCCCAGCATTACTTATGACCCTGTCCTTGCAGTTCTAGCCCCCCGCCTCGAACACAGCTAGAGTGAATATGGCGTTGTGCATAGCCTGATTCCCTTCCCCCCAGACTTGGAGAAAGACTTTGCCGATTTCTGGCAATTCGGCGGCTGGCGCTTCGCGGGCCACGGCGCATCATTCCAGGAATTCCCTGGAAGAGCTTTTGCATGCCATGTTGCAGGCTGCTCCCAATGTCAGCGACCTCATTTTCTCGCCGGGCAAGTGTCCACAAGTGGAGGTGCTTGGACAACTGCTGCCGTTTGAACGCCAGGGCATTCTTTCCGCGGATGAAACACGGCGTATCGCAAGCGAGCTGCTCGGCAGCAATCAGAACGCTGTCGCCGCTCTTCGCGAACACGGCTCCTGTGACATTTCCTACGGACTGGCGGGCATCGCGCGCTTCCGCGTGAACGTCTTCATTCAGCGTGGCAGTTGCGCCGTCGTCATGCGCGTGATCCCGACCGCGATTCCCGATTTCGCCACACTTCACCTGCCCGCGCATCTGTCGGAGATCGCCAACCTGCGTGACGGCATCGTGCTCATAGCCGGACCCTCCGGTGCGGGCAAATCCTCGACACTGGCTGCGATCCTCGACCACATCAATCAAACGCAGAGCTACCACGTGGTGACCGTCGAAGACCCCATTGAGTTTCTCCATAATCACAAGCGCTGCACGATTCACCAGCGCGAACTTCACAGTGATACGCCGAGTTTTTCTCTGGCGCTGAAAGCCGCGCTGCGGCAATCGCCCAAGGTAATTCTGCTGGGCGACATTCGCGACCGCGAGACGATCGAAACCGTGCTGGAAGCAGCGGAGACCGGGCACCTCGTGCTCTCGAGTGCGCGAGCCAACAGCGCCGCCGACGCGATTGAACGGCTCGTAACCGCGTTTTCCCCCAGCGAGCAAATGGCCGTCCGGGGCCGTCTTGCCCGTCTGTTCCGTTACGTTATTTGCCAAAAGCTGCTGCTGCGCCGCAGTGGAGAAGGCAGGGCATTTGCAGTCGAAATCGTCAAGTCCACGCCACTCACTCGCGAATACGTCGAACTCGGTGCGAATGCGGGACGATCTCTCACCGAAGCCATGCGCGCGGGCCTGGACGCAGATATGCGATACCTGGATATCGAGATCGCTCATCTCGTGCGTGTAGGCGAGGTGGACCTGGAGACCGCGCTTCTACATGCGTCCAACCCGGCGCAGTTGCGGGAAGAGTTCTCGTTAGCGAAAGAAGCGTCGGCGAGCTAGGACTCGCTAGAAGTCGCTCTCGTGTCTTGTGCTATTGTGTCCCTTCCGAGCAAGGAACGGGGAGGCGCGAGTCTGATAGGCACTTGGGGCTTGTTATATCAACTCTTGTACGTGCTCTTGTCGGGTGCGGTCTCCGCAACCTCCCTCTTCTTGTACTTTCGATCACGCGCAAAAGTGAGCTTGATCGGATTCTTGTCGATCCCTTGCTTTTTCTATCTGGTCTTCGTCTTTATCACTCATGCCGACCGAGTATCTGCCATGCGTCATCTCGATGCACGGCAAGTCTCATCTGAGACATACAAGGGGCAAGAATACCGAGAAACAACCCAGGTTCAAGCCGTCGCTGAGGCCCTGCACCAATGCGTCTGGTATGCGCGCCCTCGGCAGAGTTCGTATCTCGGGCCGTCGCATCTTCTCGTCATTCGTTTCTCGGATGGCAATCGATGGATCATCCAGATTTTTCAATACCCCTATGCCTCAGGGACGATTCTTGACGGAGACGCCTACAATCCCGTACTCGAACGTGTGCTAGGAAAACTCTGATTCAGTCTCAGAATGACAATTTCAAAAGGACTGGCTGACTTAAATCAGAGTGTCCGCATAGGGGCTGTACGCTCTTAGCCCAGAGTTTGCGAGGGTCCCTGGGCCCACGTGTTCGTCGTAGTATCATCGCTCCCATGCACGCGAAAGAACGGGTTCTGAGCTTCGAAGAAGCGCGACGTGTCGTGGAAGAGCAAGCTGCTTCTCTACGTCCCTCACGGACTGAAACCATTGATCTCGGTGCCAGCCTGGGACGCGTCTTGGCCGAGCCTCTTTTCGCTGACCGCGATTTCCCGCCTTTCCCGCGCGCCATGCGCGATGGCTATGCCCTTCGCTCGAATGACCTTGCGAGCTTGCCGGCGCGGCTCAAGATTCTGGGAGAGATCAAGGCGGGAGGCGACCCTTCCGCATTTCATGTACTTGCCGGAGAAGCTGTCAGCATCATGACTGGCGCACCCGCCCCTGCAGGCGCGGATTGCGTTGTGATGGTGGAACATACTTCGAGCAGCGGCGGCATCGTCGAAGTCACCAAGGATGTGGTCTCAGGAGAGAACATTGTCCCCGTTGGTGCCGAAGCGCATCGCGGAGACCGCTTGGTGGTACCTGGATCTCACATCGACGAAGCCGTGATTGCCGCGGCCGCATCGGTGGGCAAAAATCGCTTCTCCGTGCATACGAAGCCCAGAGTTGCGATTCTCTCCACTGGCGATGAGGTGGTAGACGTTGCGGAAACGCCCGGCCCAAATCAGATTCGCAATTCCAATTTACACTCGCTCGCAGCCCAGGTGCGCAAGGCGGGCGGAGAACCAGTCTTGCTGCCGATTGCTCCCGATGAAAAGACTCGCCTGCGCGTGTTGATCGAAGAAGGGCTCAGGAGCGATCTGCTCCTGCTCAGCGGCGGCGTTTCCGTGGGGCGTTATGATTTTGTTGAGCAGGTGCTCGACGAGCTGGAATCGGAATTCTTCTTCACCGGCGCATTGATCCAGCCGGGACGTCCCGTGGTCTTTGGCCGCGCCCGGGAAAAGTATTTCTTTGGGCTGCCAGGAAATCCCGTCTCGACAATGGTGACGTTCGAACTCTTCGCCCGTCCCGTCATCGAAACGCTGAGTGGAGCCGCCCCGTGGCCGCTCCGCTTCCTGCACGCTAAATTGAAGACTGCCATAACGCGCAAGCCTGGCCTCAAACGCTTCCTACCCGGCACGCTCTCCGGCGAATTCGAGAACGCGGAAGTCGAGCTGGCCCCGTGGCAAGGCTCAGGAGACTTTGCCTCCACCGTGCGCGCCAACTGCTACGTCATAGTCGCTGCGGATCGGGAACAGCTCAGCGCCGGGGAATGGGTGCCTGTACTCCCGAGATAGCAATCCGCGTCGCCGCTTCAAGACTGCAAGGGACGATTCCCTGGAACAGCTTCAGTTAGGATGCCGGCAAGGGCGATTGTGCGGGTTGCGATTGCACCTTTTTCCTCAGGACAGCCGCGGAAAGCAGCGTGATAGCGAGCCCAACCGGGAAGGGCTCGATGAACGTCATCGCTGCGTTGAGGAGCGGGTTGTCTTCTATCTCCTTGTAGTGTTTTATTTGCTGAAGTTGCGTCTGGATGACGGCAGGACTCGCGCCAGAGGCCTTGAGCTTCTCGATCAGATGGGCGCCATACTTGTCCATGAAATCGGGCATGAAGTTGAAGTAGAGAATTTCCCACGTCACGACGTAGAAGATGCATGAAATCAGGGTAATGGAGATCCCAACGGCAAACGCTTTGGTGAACGTGATCTGGCCGTTGCCAGCGTTATCACGGTACGAGCGGATGCCGAAATAGACCAGTAAGAACGAGAGCACAATCGTCGTGTAGCCGACGACCACGCCTCTTTCAAAGCCGATCCGATCGGCAATTAGCATGGTAGAGATCATCATCAGCGAGGAAATAGCGCCGGAAATGATCCCGAAAACTAGTATGGTTTTTTTCATAGGGGTCTCCACTTATTAGTTCAGAGTCAAGTCTGCAAATTTGCACTGTGCCCGACAGCCTTTGTCATTGGCCGGCAGGCGGTTGCCATAGTTCCACCTTGTTTCCCTCCGGATCGATGACCCAAGCAAACTTCCCATACTCGGATTCGTCAATCTTCTCCAGTACGTTGCAACCTTCTTCACGCAAGGTTTTGACCAGCGCGTGGAGATCGTCCACGCGGTAATTGACCATGAAGGTGGCTTCGCTGGGTGCAAATTGGTTGCTTTGCGACGATGCAATCGACCAGATGGTTGATCCAGCAACCGGCTTTCCCTCCTCGTTGGTCCACGTGAACGCTGCGCCACCCCACTCCTGGACATCGATCCCGAGATGTCGTTTGTACCAGGCTTGTAGACCTGGAGCGTCTTTGGCTTTGAAGAAAATCCCGCCGATGCCGGTGACACGTTTCATGCCCGTCAACTCCTTGGTAGGTAGATGTTAAGTAGATCTGATGCAGTCGCACTATACCGCATCTGACAGGCGCTCTGTCGTCACCCTTTCGGGTGATTTTGGCCGTAGGAGAGCAGAATCATTCGTTCGCGTGAGTAGTTCTTAAGGAAGCAAGCCGAATTCCTTGCCGAGCTGCACCGCCTGCGTCCGTCGCTTAGCGCCTAATTTGTCGAAAACACGGCTGGAATGGGTCTTGACCGTGTTCTCGCTCACATAGAGCTTCCCGGCGATCTCGCGGTTACTCATGCCTTGGGCTATCAGTTCAAGAACCTCAAGCTCGCGTTGCGTGATACCGAGATCCTCTCGTTTTCTCTCGTCCAGGACGAACGGTTGCCCGGCCGGGACAGGGACTTCCTTCACAACGATTTTCTGCCGCGTTCCAGTCAGCTTGAGGCCAAGCCAGATACCAAGAACGGCAAAGGTCGCCGCGATGAGTCCACCGTAGATTTCGAGCGAATGTTCGATTACCAAAAACCGGTACTCAGTCCACTTCAGCACGGCAACCAGGACTCCACCGATTAACCCGTAGATCAACACATGCCGCTTCATAGGTTCCAGCAGGAAAGAATTCAGGGCAAGATTATCTCACTCATCATGCTGTCGATCATACTGTTGCAGGGGAACATCTGCGCCTTGATCGATCTTGCCCGAGCGGCGGTCTAAGCGGAAGGAATTCTGCCTGAGGTTTGCGCAATTGGATCACATCAATGGCCACAAAGCGGAGCAGAACCGCAGCGGGTTTCCGGGCATGCCCGCCATGTAAGATACCTAAGCGATGCCCAAGAAGCTCTCCCACTACGACCGCGACGGCCGCGCGCAGATGGTGGACGTGTCCGGCAAATCCGTCACCCAGCGCACCGCCTCTGCCACGGCATTTGTTGCCATGAAGCCGGCGGTTCTGCGAGCGCTCCCCAGCAATCCGAAAGGCGATCCGCTCGAAGTCGCGCGTCTCGCCGGAATTATGGCGGCCAAGAAGACTTCCGAGTTGATCCCCATGTGCCACCCCATTGCCTTGTCCCACATTGCCGTCGATATGACCGTGTGCGAAAATGGCGTCGTGATCGCCTCTCATGCCTCCACTCGCGCGGAAACCGGGGTCGAGATGGAAGCGCTGGTGGCCGCAAGCGTCGCCGCCCTCACGGTGTACGACATGTGCAAAGCTCTCGACAAGGGAATCGAGATTCGCGACGTGATGTTAACCTCGAAAACCGGCGGCAAGAGCGGGAACTACAAGCGCAAGGCAAAGAAAAACTAACTCATGCCCCATAACGTCACAGTGTTGCTGGTGGACGACAATCCCATGATTCTGGGGATGTTGAAGCAGGCTCTTGCCCAGCTCGCGCACATCACCACCGCGAACGACGCCCCGGACGCGCTGCTCAAAGCTGTCGACGATCCTCCCGATGTCCTGATCAGCGACTACCGCATGACGGGCATGGACGGCCGTCAGCTTGTGGAAAAGCTGCGCGCCCGCCCCGCTACCATGAACGTTGCCGTCGTTCTCCTCGCCACCAAAGCCGACATTGCCGAGCGTTTGAATTTGGAGCGCGGCGTCGATGAATTCATCGAGAAGCCGTTTTACCTGCGTGAAGCCGTGCAGCGCATCAAGCGCGTGATCGACAAGATTGCCCTGGAAAAAATGGCGCGCTCAGCCCCGGCCGACGGCGGCCTGCGCGGCAACCTGTCGCAGATGAACGTCATCGACCTCATGCAGTCTCTGGAAATGGGCCGCAAGAGCTGCCTCTTGTCGCTGACCACCGATCGCGAACGCTGCGACGTCTACATCACCGACGGGCAGATCAGTCACGCGACCTATGGCGCCATCAAGGGCGACGAGGCCGTCTACAAAGTTCTGGCCTGGGAAAAAGGGAATTTCCAAATCGACTTCGAGGGACGCAGCCCGGAACAAACCATCACGCGCTCCACACAAGGCTTGATGATGGAAGGTCTCCGCATTCTCGACGAATCCCGCCGCGACGGGGACGGAGCACCGGAAGGAAGTCAGGAAGATGTCCTCCTCGACAGCTGAGCTGCTGACGGCGGCCATCCTGACAGTGAGTGATTCGAGTTCACGCGGTGTGCGTCCCGATGCCTCCGGGCCAGCGCT
>Ga0210384_10001569_pt1 | contig 30677 bp, 25 predicted proteins | sample IncBWH2MmetaG_FD_160574 | JGI IMG/M metagenome (GOLD analysis project Ga0210384, IMG submission 160574) | Forest soil microbial communities from Barre Woods Harvard Forest LTER site, Petersham, Massachusetts, United States - Inc-BW-H-2-M | ecosystem: Environmental > Terrestrial > Soil >...
AAGAGCAAAGCAGGCCGAATCCGCTTACCACCACCACCACGCAGGTATTCGCCAATCTCCGTGATCGCGGCTACGTTCGAGACGGTGTCCCGCCCAAACTCGCGTTCAATGGCGGCGAGGTCGTCCCGCAGCAGCTCGAATACTTCTTTTCCGTTGGTGGCGATGGTTGTGTTCACTGGGCCCGTGAGCCTAATTTGTGCGGAAATTCACGAACTGCAAGTCTATCCCGAAATCCTTCTGCCGTACGGCCGCAATCACGCCCTGCAGCGTGTCCCGGTCTTTCCCGCTGACGCGAACCAGATCGCCCTGAATCGACGCCTGGACTTTGTGCTTCGCGTCCTTGATGAACTTTACGATTTCCTTCGCCTTCTCCACCGGCACGCCCTGCTGCAAGGTGGCCTTCTGCCGCACCGTGGCGCTTGCGGCGGGTTCGAGCGCGCCGTAAGACAGGCTCTTCAGCGAGATTCCGCGCTTGACGAGTTTGGCCTGCAGCACGTCATTCACCGCCTTCAATTTGTATTCGTCAGCGGAGTGTAGCGTGATGATCTCTTTGCCGTCGAATTCAATCGACGACTTCGAATCTTTCAAGTCGAAGCGCGTGACGATTTCCTTCATAGCCTGTGAAATTGCGTTGTTGACTTCCTGCAATTCCGACTTGCTTACGATGTCAAAGCTGTTATCTGGCACGTTTTAATCCTTAGATTTCTATAGTTTACCCGAGGATGCACTTCTTCAGGCTAACCCGCGATTCGCTTTTCGTGAAGGGAAAAGAAACGGCGGAAATTTTCCGAAGTCTGGCGGCCAATGTCTTCACGAGAAAGTCCGCGAAGTTCCGCGATCTGCCGCGCCACCTCCACTACGTAAGCTGGTTCGTTGCGTTTTCCACGATAAGGTACCGGAGCCAGGAACGGGCAGTCAGTTTCGATCAGCATCCGGTCGAGCGGAACTTCTTTCGCAGCATCGCGAATCGGTTGCGCTTTGGGGAAGGTGATGTTACCCGCAAACGAAATCATGAAGCCGAGGTCGAGCGCGCGACGCATCTGCTCCAGAGTTCCGGTGAAGCAATGGAGAATGCCGCCCAAACCGCTGAATTCCCAATGTTCTTCGATCATGCTCAGCGTGTCGTTCCAGGCGTTCTCGCTGTTCTCCGACGGGCGGCAGTGAATGGCGATGGGCAGTTTTGCGGCGCGGGCAAGTTCCATCTGCCGCAGAAATACCGACTTTTGCACTTCGCGCGGCGAGTGATCGTAAAAATAGTCGAGACCAATCTCACCCCAGGCGATCACTTTGGGATGCTGTGCGAGCGCCGCAAGCTCATCAAAATCGGGGTCCGTTGCTAGCTGTGCTTCATGCGGGTGGATGCCGACGGTAGCATAGATCGATTCGTGGTCGGCAGCAATGCGAATTGCGCAGTCCAGCGAACCAGGCCCCGTGCCGCTGCCAATCAGCAGCATCGTATCGACTCCGGCGTCTCGGGCGCGCGTGAGAACAGCGCTACGGTCTTCGTCGAAGCGTTCTCCATCGAGATGGGCGTGGGAGTCTATGAACATCAACGTAGAAGTAACTCTTCAAGGTTTTACTTCTGCAGTCTGACTTCTGAAGTCTTACTTGAGCCTTGCGCCAACCGGTACATCTTCCAGAAAACTGGCGAGCACGGGCTTGCCGCCTTCGAGCGATGCTGCGACGATCATGCCGTTCGATTCCAGTCCACGCAGTTTGCGCGGCGCAAGATTGGCAACGATTACGACTTTGCGTCCGACCAGCTGCTCTGGATCATAGGCTTCTGCAATGCCCGCGAGAATTTGGCGGACCTCGGTGCCGATATCGACTTCGAGACGCAAGAGTTTGTCCGCGCCCTTCACGCGTTCAGCGACTTTTACCAACCCCACACGCAGCTCAATTTTGGCAAAGTCGTCGATCGTGATCTTCGAATCCGCCACCACGACCGGAGCAGGGACAGGCGCAAGCGGCGCTGGGGTCATCGTTGCAGGCTCCGCTGCAGCTGGAGTCCGCCGTTCTTCTTCCATTTTGTTCATCCTTTCGATAGCGGACTTGTCGGCACGTGGGAACACCGGCTCGATTTTGCCGAGTCTTGTTCCGGGTGGAAGCTGCCCCCACTTTATTGTGGACAAGTCAAATTCCTTGACTTCACCCAATCCAAGCTGCGACCAAATTTTCGCGGTAGCTTCCGGAATCACTGGATGTGCCAGCGCCGTCACAATTCGTAGGGCTTCGGCTGAAGTGTAGAGCACCGTCGCCAGCTTCTCCTGGCTTTCTTTGTCCTGTTTCTCTGCTAAGGCCCACGGTTGATTTTCCACAATGTATTTATCTACGGCAGCGATCAACTTGATCCAAATCGACTCGAGTGCAGCAGAGAATTGGTAGTCAGTGAAAAACACACTGCATTCTGCCAGAGTGGTGTCCGCAACTTCTCGAATTACTCCAACTAGCCCGGAGTGAACTTCGGCAGGCGAAATATCCGGCACAACGCCGCCGAAGTAGCGCGTAACCATGGTCAGCGTGCGGCTCGCCAAATTGCCCAGACCATTGGCGAGATCAGCGTTGTAGCGCTGTACCAGCGCATCAAACGAGAACGATCCGTCCTGGCCGAACACGATCTCGCGCAGCAGGAAGTAGCGCAGCGCATCCGTGCCCAGCACGTCGATAATGGTTTCCGCGCGCACAATATTGCCGCGTGACTTCGACATCTTGCTTTCTTCAAAAAGTAGCCAGCCGTGCGCCATAATCGACTTGGGCAGGGGCAAATCCGCCGCCATTAGAATCGCAGGCCAGTAGACGCAGTGGAAGCGGACAATTTCCTTGCCGACCATGTGTACGTCGGCGGGCCAGTATTTGTCGTAACGCGATAGGCCGTTTGATGGAGATCCCGATCCGTAACCCAGTGCCGTGATGTAGTTCGCCAGCGCATCGAACCACACGTAGATCACGTGTGCCGGATCGTCTGGAACCGGAATCCCCCACTGGAGTGTCGAGCGGCTGATGGAGAGATCGCGCAGGCCGCTTTTCACGAATGATATGACCTCGTTGCGCCGCGTCTCCGGGCGAATAAAGTCTGGATGGTTCGTGTAGTAATTCAGCAATTTGTCCTGAAAGGCGGAGAGCTTGAAGAAATAATTCTCTTCCTTTACGGTTTCCGTTGGGCGTCCACACTCTGGACAAGGCGCACCAGCGCCAACTACATCTACGTACATCTCATCGAAAACACAATATTGACCGGCATATGAGCCCTTGTAGATGAAACCTTTGTCGCGCAGCCGACTGAAAAGTGCTTGCACTCCGCGCTTGTGTCGTTCGTCGGTGGTGCGGATGTAATCGTCGTTGGTGATCCCTATCCTCTGCCACAGGCCCTTGAACGCAGCCGAGACCTCATCGGTCAACTGCTGAGGCGCAATGCCCGCTTCCTGCGCGGCACGCTCAATCTTTTGCCCATGCTCGTCGGTTCCGGTGAGAAAGAAGGTATCTACACCCAACTGGCGTTTCCGCCGCGCGATGGTGTCGCACGCAATCGTTGTATACGCGTGGCCGATGTGCGGCCTTGCGTTCACGTAGTAGATAGGCGTCGTTATATAGAACTTCGGCATGAGTTTAGGTGACAGTCATTGCAAAACGAATCAACAAGAAAGATACTTGCTCGCGTCCGGCGGAGCTGCTGAATCCTTCATCATAGGGAACGCAGGACTGGGGCGTCAAACCTGGCTGTGTGGTGCTGTTTGTTACAATCACTTTTTCTTCAATAAGTTAGAGGAGATTCTTGTACCGTCATCTGCAACGCAACCTGGCCGCCCGCGTGCGCGAGTTTCTGCGCCGACAATACGATCTGGAATTCACCAATGTGCAAATCGAGCAGCCTCCCAACGTGGAGTTGGGAGAGTACGCTTTGCCACTGTCCTTTGAGCTCGCCAAGAAACTACGCAAGGCGCCTAAAAAGATCGCCCAGGAGATTGCTGATGGCCTGGGAGCGATTCCAGAAATAGAGCGAATCGAAGTCGCGGGCGGTGGCTACATCAACGTGCGCGTGAACCGCGCGAAAATGGCGGCGGCGGTCGCTGCGGATGAGAAACCACAGGTAGAAATTCCGGTGGGCAAGGTTCTCGTGGAGCACACCAGCATCAATCCCAACAAGGCAGCCCACGTCGGACATCTCCGGAATGCCATCCTTGGAGACACCTTTGTGCGTTTGCTGCGCGCGGCGAGGCGCACAGTCGACGTCCAGAATTACATCGACAACACTGGCGTGCAAGTGGCAGACGTCGTTGTCGGATTCCTGCACATTGAAAAGAAGACTCCAGCCGAAATCGAGTCGCTCGCACGCGGATCGCGCTTCGATTACTACTGCTGGGATCTCTACGCGCGGGTCTCGCAGTGGTACGAAGCCGACAAGGAAAATCGCAATCGTCGCGCCGAGGTTCTGCATGATCTCGAAGTCGGCGGCAATCAGACTGCCGTAGTCGCGGAGTTAGTCGCGAGCGCCGTTCTGCGCCGCCATCTCGAGACTATGGACCGCCTTGACATCCAATACGACTTCCTGCCCCGCGAGAGCGAAATCCTGCATCTGCATTTTTGGGCCGCCGCGTTCGAGCGGCTCAAAGACGAGGGTGTCCTCTCCTTCGAAACCGAAGGCAAAAATAAAGGATGTTGGGTGATGCGTCGTGCGGGCTCGGCTTCCAAGGAAGCAGCGGAGGCTGCTTCAGTCGCGACGCTCGAAGGCATGCCGGAAGACCCGGAAGGCTCGCCGACCGAAATCGCTGAAGAGGATCAGAAAGTTATCGTGCGCTCCAACGGCACGGTAGGCTACGTTGGCAAAGACATCGCGTACCATATGTGGAAATTTGGCCTACTGGGGAAGGACTTCGCCTACCGCAAGTTTCACCGCTATGCCAGTGGCCAGGACTGCTGGATTTCCGCGATAGAAGGTGAGCGAGAGCACCCCCATTTTGGCGATGTCGCTGAGATCTACAATGTCATCGACGCCCGCCAATCCGAGGCGCAAAACACGGTCATCGAAGCACTTCGCGGTCTGGGCCACAGCGAAAAAGCCGATCACTATACCCATTTTTCCTACGAAATGGTGGCCCTAACCCCGCGCTGCGCCGCAGAGTTGGGCTACCAGCTTTCCGACGAAGACAGGGGCCGCTCCTACATAGAGGTCTCTGGCCGCAAGGGGTTTGGTGTCAAGGCCGACGACCTACTCGACCGCCTGATCGCCTCGGCGCAAAAGGAAGTTGATTCCCGCCATCCCGAATTGATCGAAGGCGAGCGGCAGGATATCGTGCGCCAAATTGCCGTGGGCGCGCTGCGCTTCTTCATGCTGAAGTTCACCAAGACGTCGGTCATTGCTTTTGATTTCAAGGAGGCGCTTAGTTTCGAAGGCGAAACTGGACCCTACGTACAGTACGCGGTCGTGCGCGCAACCAATATCTTTCGCAAAGGTGGCTTGGACCCCGATGAATTCTCCTCTGCCGGAGTGGATTTCTCCAAATACCTAACCGGCGAAGGCGCCAACGAAATCTGGTCGTTGTGGCTGGCGGCCTCCAGAACGTCGCTCGTGGTCGAGCAGTGCATCGCTACGGCGGAGCCTGCCTATGCCGCGAAACATGCCTTCCAACTAGCCCAGATGTTCAATTCCTTTTACCACCACCATCCTATCCTTGCCGAAGAGGATGCTGGCCGAAAGCAATTTCTGCTCGCGACTGCAGCTGTGGTCCAGCGGGAACTGACTCGCGTCCTCGCCATTTTGGGCATTCCCGTGCCGTCCGTGATGTAGTTTGGAAACTATCCCGCAAGACCTGCTACCTTCTAGCTAGTTCCGCCCCGGCTCGTGATTTTCAGGATTACGGAGATGTCGCGATGATAGTTCTGTCCAGAAAAACTTTCCGGTTGTTCCAATATGTTGCCCTCTTGCTCACGGTTTCTCTCGTCGGACCCATGCCGATGTCCGGACAGGCCGCGCCTCATCGCCCGAAGATCGCCCTAGTGTTTAGCGGTGGCGGGGCACGAGGCTTGGCGCATGTCGGCGTCATCGAATGGTTGGAAGAACATCGCATCCCCGTTGACATCATCACTGGTACCAGCATGGGCGGCCTGATCGCGGGGATGTATGCGACGGGAATGACCGCGCCCGAGGCGCACAAATTCATCAGCTCTGTCGATTGGGACGCAGCGCTGCGTCCTGAGCCCGGCTACGACGATCTCGCGTACCGCCGGAAAGAAGACCGCCGCTCCTATCAGCTGGGGATTGAGTTGGGACTGAAGCACGGCTTAACTGGCCCGCAAGGCTTCAATGCCGGGCACGGAGTGGCTATGATCTTTGACCGCGCCGCTTACGGATATACCGAAATGAGAACATTTGACGATCTACCCATCCCCTTCCGCTGCGTCTCTACCGATCTTGTGACTGGAGACAGGGTGCTTCTCGATGACGGATCGCTGGCGGTAGCGTTGCGGGCAACGATGGCGGTGCCAGGTGTGTTTACTCCCGTGGAAGTAGGTGACAAAGTCCTGGCGGACGGCGGACTGGTGGACAATATTCCCTCGGATGTGGCACGCGACATGGGTGCGCAAGTGGTCATCGTAGTGGACGTTGCCTCCACGCTGGCGCCGCGCAGTGAGCTACAGACGTTAGGCGGCGTGGTTTCGCAGGCATTGGACATCGTCACCCTGGAAAACGAGCGCCGTGGCCGAAAACTTGCCGACGTTATCGTTTCCCCTGACCTGGGGAAGTACACGGCATCGGATTTCTACGACGCCGAGCAGATTATGCGCCTTGGCTATGAGGGCGCGGCGAAGAGTATGACGGAGCTGTTGCCGTATGCGCTACCTGAAGAGCAGTGGCAGCAGCACTTGCGGGAACGTTACGCCCGCAAGCTGACGCCCTCGGCGAGGGTTGCGAACGTGGAAATCGCCGGAGTCCAGGGCAACCAAAAAGAACACTTGCAGCAGGTGCTGGGGAAGTATGCTGGGAAAGAACTGAACCAGGGTAACCTGGAAACCGATTTGACGCGGATCACTGGAGAAGGGCGCTTCGATCTTCTGGGCTACGAGAATTTTTCTTCTCCCGAGGGCGGCGGGCTCCGCATTCGCCCGCGCGAGAAGAGCTACGGTCCGCCGTTCATGGATCTGGCGCTGAACGTGCAGGGATCTGGCACTGGGAATTTTGATTTCTCCACGGGCTTTCGCCTTACGATGATGGACGTTCGCCGGTACGGCGGTGAATGGCGCAACGACGTGGTGCTGGGCGGCACAAGTTTTCTAGGAACGGAACTCTATCAGCCGCTGTGGGCGAGCCACTTCTTCGTCGCGCCGCGCGCCTTCTTTCTGAAACAAGCCAGGGGAACGTACTCCGGGAATCACGAAACAGCTGAGTTTCACGACCGCCGCATGGGCGCGGGCTTCGATGTCGGATACAATTCCGGACGCCGCAGCGAGGTTCGCGTGGGCTATGAATACTTCAATGGAGCTTTGTCCACGGTCATTGGAGTAGAGCCTCCGCAACTCACGCCGTTGCCCAGCGGCGGCAACGGTGTACTCCAGGCTAAGTTTGTGTTTGAGGGTCAGGACAACCCCAATATTCCCAGCCGCGGAACACGCCTGAGTGCCGAATTCGACCATGTGATTCAGTCGCCGGGAGCGCCGCATTCCTTTCAGCAGTTGAAGCTCAACGGTTCGCAGTTCATCCCAATCACAACGAAAGGGTCGGTCTTTGGCAGTGCTTCCTTCGGCACCAGCTTCAATGATACGGCGGGTTTTTTCCAAAAATTCTCTCTCGGCGGACCGTTCCGGCTCGGCGCTTACAGCCGCGATCAGTTTCTCGGCAACCATCTGGCATACGCCTCGATTGGGTATCGTTATGAGTTGTTCCGCCTGCCTGTGCTGGTCGGAAAGAAGGTATATGCGACTGCCGGATTTGAGTCAGGGTCGGCCTTCGACAGCTTCGATCATATTGCCGTGCACAATAGCATCAACATCGGCGCGCTCGCGGAAACCATCCTCGGGCCGGTGGCATTGGCAGGCAGTGTAAGTTCCACGGGACGCACCAAGGTGAACTTTTCGATTGGACGCTTGTTCTAAGGAAATACTTGTTCTAAGTAAACGCTAGTTCTGATAGCTGCTCGCAGGTCGCCGGCATCCAGGCAACGGCGCATCCGGATGTTGCATCGGAGTATGTATGAAGAGGAAGGCGTGCATATGATGAAACAAGTGAGTTTCCCGGTTCTAGCCGCGCTGGCCGCAATATTGCTGGCCGCTACCGCGCTGGCACAACCCGGACCTTTTCCTGGAGTTTTCAGGAACGCCCGTTACGTCTACGTCACAAGCTATGACGGTTCGCAGTGGAACCCAAACATCCTGCCGGATGATCGCCAGGCGATCAGCGAAGTGCAAGACGCGATCCAAAGTTGGGGTCACTTTGTTGTCGTGCAGGAACGCCGCAATGCGGACATGATTATCGTAGTTCAGCGCCGTGGTTCCGAGGACGAGTTAGCAGTTTACGAACCCTCTTTCGGGCGCGATTCGAACTACCTGTGGCGGGTGATGGGACGCGGTGGCCTCGACAAAAACGAAATGCCGCTGTTCCAGGAATTTCGTCAGGCTGTGGAAAAATCGCTGGTCGTCGAAAAGAAATAGCCGAAAAGAAGTAATCGACGTTCCAGAATCGACGTTAAAGAGCCACGGTGGCCGGTCTCGCGCATCTTACCAGATCGCTGGAGACCGACCTACCGTGGCTTAGTTCGTTGGATGACGTGGGGAGGCCGTTCTCGGTCGTCCCCACAGAGCGAAATTCCGCTGTTCTCAACTCCGCGCAAACTCTACAATCGACCGCAGCGCAATCCCCGAAGGCCCCTTAGCAATCCAGGGCTTCCCGTCCTCAATCCAGGTCGTTCCCGCGATGTCGAGGTGAATCCACGGCGTATCCCCCACAAACTCTTTCAAGAACATCGCCGCAGTAATGGCTCCGCCGTAGCGTCCTCCCGTGTTGATGATGTCGGCGATATTGGACCGGATAAGTTCGCGATACTCCTCATCCAGCGGCATGCGCCACATTTTTTCTCCAGCCGCAGTTTGCGCCTTGAAGAATCGTTCATAGAGCGCGTCGTCATTAGAGAAAACGCCAGCATTAATTTGTCCCAAAGCCACAACAACCGCTCCGGTCAAGGTAGCCGCGTCAATCAGTTCCGTGCAGCCAAGTTGCCGCGCATAGTGCAAGCCATCGGCCAGAACCAAGCGCCCCTCAGCATCTGTATTGATGACTTCAATCGCTTTGCCTGACATGGCAATTTGCACGTCACCGGGCTTCTGCGCTTTGCCGGACGGCATATTCTCTGTTGCACACACAATGCCGATGACCTTGCGCTTCGGCTTCAACAGGGCAATGGCGCGCATGGCGCCAAGCATGGTCGCGCCACCGGCCATGTCGTACTTCATCTTTTCCATGCCGTCGGCTGGCTTAATCGAAATGCCGCCCGTATCGAAAGTGACGCCTTTTCCCACTAATCCGAGCACAGAACCCACGGCATCCGCGGGTTCGTAGCGCAGCACAATCAGCGCTGGAGGTTCATCCGAACCTTGTGCCACGCTCCAGAATGCACCCATCTTCAATTCCTTAATTTTGTCCGGACCAAAGACTTCACACTTCAGCCCAACTTCCGCCGCCATCTGGCGCGCGCGTTCGCCGAGGATAGTGGGTGTCATACGATTGCTAGGCTCGTTCACCAGATCGCGCGTGAAATTCTGCGATTCGCCGAGGATGCGGCCCTCCTCGACGGCTAGTTGCAGCTTGGCCGGATCGCCAGCGGAGAGAACCGCTACGGTTCGCAAGCTCTGGTCTTTTCGATCGGTTTTGTAGACGTCCGAATCGAAGTCGCCGATGTACAGACCTTCGACGATGCTGCGCACAGCCTGCTCCGCGGGCCAGGAACTGGGTGGCGCGGCAAATGCGAAGCTGCGTATGTTTTTTGCCTTGAGGGCGCGAGCGGCAGCTCCAGCGACTCGTCGCAAGTCGGCCAGGGAAAAACTCTTCGCCGGGCCGCCGCCTACCAGCAGCAGCCGTTTGGCTTTAATCTTCGAGGGCGCGTGCAGCAGGGTGGTTTCAAACATCTTGCCCGTCACGTCTCCGGTGGCTAGGACGGCAGCGGAGGCATCCAGCACCGCCTGGTCGGAGGCTTCGACCGTGACCTGCGGCTTGTCTTTTTCACCACGGTCCAATACCAGGACGGCGAGGCAGTCGGTTTCAAATCCAGAGGGATTTACAGAAAGAGAGGTCTTCATCGTCATGAACTTAGTATCGATGGTTTTGCGGCATCAATGCAAGGCGACGCGGTTGTACTGCGCGCCTGCTGGTGTCGATAGACAGAAAGAAAAAAGCCCACTGGCCGAAACCAGTAGGCCCCAGGAATTAAGCTTTCAGGCTTATCGGGAAGAGCCGCCCACTTCGTCCTGGCAAACGCCTGAACGGGTGTCCATGGTAGCTGTGTACAAGGTGAGTCCCGACCACGCGCTGCCAGTGTAGTCGCCCATAAATGTTCCGCCGAAGCCGTCGTTGTTCGGATTCGACACTGCTGACGAGAGCTTCAGGTTAGCGGAATACGAGGTTCCACCATTCGTCGAAAACGCCGCGAAAGCCTGCCAATTAATGTTCGCCGTATCGTTGCGCCGATCCAGCCAGCTCGCTCCCACTGTACCGGTCGAACTGACACGGATCCAGGGGAAAAACTGGTCGTGCACGGCCGTGCCCGCCGGGAACTTCGGTGCGCTCCAGGTGGTACCGCCGTTCGTCGAGCTAACAACCTGAACCTTCATCTGCTTTGCGGACGTGTAGGTGTACATGATCACGTACAGCTTGTTCTTCGTTGTGCCGGTGCTGGCGTCCACGGCAATCGCCGGGATGTTGCTAACGCGCTCACCGGTATTTGGCAGACATCCGTAGAAGGCTCCGCAGCTATCTGGCGCCAGCTTTACCTTTGCAACAGATACAGCCTTGCTCCACGTGTTGCCGCCGTCGGTGGATTTCTGGAACCACATCGTGGCGGTTGTGCTGCCGCAATTGCTAGTCGGGCCATTCGCGGTGCAGGTCATGTAGGTGAGGTACACGGTGCCGTCGGCACCCACTGCGATGTCGCTGAACTGTGCGATTTTCGGGAAAACTGCCAATGGGCTTGCCAAGACGGTCTTAAAGGTTGAGCCACCATTGTGGGAACTTGTGACCGAGATTTGGGAGTTGTTGTTGGATGCAAATTGCGTTACGGAAATGTAGAGGGAATTCTTAAACGCGCTCGCGGAGTTGTCATCGATTTCAAGCCAGGGTTTGTCGGTAAGTCCTCCCGTTCCCAGCACAGCCTTCACGGCTGTCTTCGCGGGCGAGAGTGTGGTGCCATTATTGGTGGAGGATTGAATTCCTATAACGCCAGTGACACCGCCGTCCGGGCTGTTGATACCCACCGCCCAGAGCTTGCCATTGAGGTCGTAGCCTACGACGATATCGCCAAGACCGGAATTGCTCTTCAATACATTGAGGCACTTGCTCTTCCACGTTGTACCGCCGTCGCTCGAGGTGTGCAATCCCTGCAGAGACGTGGAACAGTTGTAGTCGTTGGAACTGGTGGCGAGCTGCAGGGGATTCTTGACGCTGGCTGCCATAGAGTGCTCGTTATTCGGCGAGGGATTTTCGGAAGCCTGCACATTGGGCAGAGCGCAGGGTGCTGGGCTGCAGGTGAGCGCATTCGTGATTGTGGCTGAGATTCCTTGCGTGGGGATTTTGACGCGTCCCGCCAGGATTGCACGAGACATGAGGACGGAGCCGGAATAGGGCTTCAATTCAAGTTTTGCGGCTTGGCCAAACAAGGCGGGAGCTGCGAGAGTCGTTACGGCGAACAGCAGAACGAAGCTGCGAAATTTGGATAGGCTCAAGACCTACCTCCCGAGAAATTGAGTTAGCCGTGATCCATCCAGCAGGGGAGTTTGCGATGGGCACCGCAGGGGAAACACTATATGTTTCCGTTGTAGAGCCGTCAATATGCATTGTTTTGCACGTTTTTCGGAGGCTGGGACCGGATTTCACCGGTCTGAAGCCGTCTTTCTTCCTCGGGAAATGGCTTCTCGGGCTTCCTTGTCGGCGGTGCGGCGGCGCTCGGTTTCCCGCTTATCCCAGAGTTGTTTGCCGCGAGCTAAGGCAAGCTCTACCTTCACTTTCCCGTTCTTGAAGTAGATGCGAGTCGGGATCAGCGTCAGGCCTTTTACCTGAGTCTTGCCGATCAGCTTGCGGATTTCCTCCCGATGCATCAGCAGCTTGCGGGTGCGTAGCGCGGCATGGTTGGCGTAGCTGCCATGCTCGTAGGGGCTAATGTGGCAGTTCAGCAGCCACAGCTCGCCGTCCTTTACCAAGCCATAACTGTCCTTGAGTGTGGCCTTCCCTGAGCGGATGGCTTTGACCTCCGTACCAGAAAGCACAACCCCAGCCTCAAATTTTTCCAGCAAGAAGTAGGCGTGCGAAGCGATCCTATTGACAGCGGCATCGTGCTGTCCGGCGGCGGTGGGTTCGCGTTTGGGCTGCTTTTCTTTACCGGGCTGTGTGGAGTGGAGCTGCTGGCGGGCCATGCGAGCACGAAAGGGATTGCACTAGTGAGTTAAATGCTATCACACCAGTCACTTCGGAGTGGTTACCCGAGGGTGCTATAATCACGCCGCGAAGTCAATTTTTCGACGAAATCCGGCTATCATGCCGCATTGCCGTTTCCTGACGTTGAGGAGCGGCGAGGTCCGATCAAAGACCGATCTGCTCAAGGACTGATTCGCCAGGACTGGTTTTGCCAAGGAAATGACGTATGAGACGTTTGTCTAGCCCGGCGGCATGGTTTTTGCTTCTCGGGCTGCTTGTTGCACCAGCTCTTGCCGCTGATAGCGCCGGCTCCTCCTTCAAGAAGGGCCGGGATGCTGAAGCGCGGCAAAAATACGAGGAGGCCTACCAGTTTTACAAGCAGGCCTACGACGCCAAACCCAAAGACCTTTCCTACCGGGCAGCTTTTGAGCGCATGCGCTTTCAGGCGGGAGCCTCGCACGTGCATCGTGCCCAGATTCTGCGTGACAACGGGAAACTTGCCGAGGCTCTGGCAGAGTTCCAGATTGCCGCCGAGATTGACCCCTCCAGTTTCATCGCCCAGCAGGAGATTCGGCGCACGCAGAAAATGATAGATGCGGCAGCCACCGGAACACCTCCGCAAGCGGCCGTGAATCCCAGCGCTGGTCAACTGCGCAAACGACTGGATGAAGCCTCCGGACCGCTCGATCTCGCTCCCATCTCCAACGTTCCCTTCACGATGAAGCAAACCGAAGACACGAAAGTGATTTACGAAACGATTGGCAAGCTGGCTGGCCTCAACGTGCTCTTCGATCCCGACTACACCTCGCGCCGCATCAAGATTGAATTGAACTCGGTTACGCTGGAAGACGCTCTCGGCATTGTGGCTCTGGAATCGAAAACTTTTTGGCGCCCCGTAACTCCGAACACAATTTTCGTTGCACCCGACAATCCTGCGAAGCGGAAAGAAGTTGAAACCAACGTCATCAAAACTTTTTATCTTTCCAATGTAGCGACTCCGACCGAGTTACAGGATCTTGTCAACGCCATGCGGCAGATTCTGGAAATCCCACGAATTCAGCAGTTGCCCTCGCAGAACGCGATCGTCGTTCGCGGCACGCCGGACCAGGTCGCCCTGGCGGAAAAGCTGATCAGCGATATCGATAAGGCCAAGCCGGAAGTGATCGTGGAAGTCGCCATCATGCAGGTGAGTCGCGACAAGATGCGGAATCTTGGTGTGAATCCGCCGACGAACGTCAGCGTGCAGTTGCAGCCCAATGTCACGACGCCCACCACAACTCCAGCGAATGGCGGCACACCCAGCACTCCGGCAGCGAGCAGCAACGGCAGTATCAACCTCAACAGTTTGGCCCACTTGAACGCCACGGATTTTCAGGTCACCATTCCGCCGGCGTCGCTGCAGGCCATGTTTAGCGATAGCACCACCAAGTTGATCCAAAATCCACAGATTCGTGCCCTTGACGGACAAAAGGCTTCGCTCAAGATCGGCGATCGCGTACCGGTCGCAACCGGATCCTTTCAGCCGGGTATTGGCGGTGTTGGCATTAACCCTCTCGTTAACACACAGTTCCAATATCTGGACGTCGGCGTCAACATTGACATCACGCCCCACGTGCATGCTGGAAGGGAGGTCACGCTCAAGCTGATGATGGATGTCTCCGCTGTGACCGGGAACAGCAACATTGGCGGCATCTCGCAACCCATCATTGGGCAGCGCAAGATTGAGCACGAAATCCGTTTGCGCGAAGGCGAAGCCAATCTCCTCGGTGGAATTTTTGAGAATCAGGACGTGAAGGCTCTAAGTGGCTTGCCCGGCCTTTCCCAGATTCCGATATTGAAATACCTGTTTTCGTCGACCAACGTTGAGCACAAGGAAAACGAAATTGTTTTCGTGCTAATTCCGCACATCGTGCGCGGCCAGGAGCTTTCCGACCTGAACGAGCGGACGATTGAAGTTGGTACTGGCAACGCGATCTCGTTGCGGCACATGAACCGTGCCGCACCTGCACCTGCTCCCGCTCCGCCGGTAGTACCGCAAGCCGTGGTACCCGCGCCCGTACCCCAAGCTGCGCCGATGACACCGCCGCCGGCTCCGGCCCCGGCAACGGATACTGCGGCTCCGGCCAACTCTCCGCCTGCCGTCAGCGTTCCTCCGACTGGCGCTGCTTTCATGATGGATCCACCCACGGTGAATGTCGCGCCAGGCGCTACGTTCGCCATGAACGTGCTCATCACTGGCGCGCAGAATGTTTATTCGGTGCCGGTCCAGCTCGCCTTCGATGCGAAGACGTTGCAAGTGGTGAACATTTCCAACGGCGGCTTCCTCTCGCAGGACGGGCAAGCTGTGGCCATTGTTCATCGCGAGGATGCTGACGCGGGAACAATTCAAGTCAGCGCGACAAGGCCTCCGGGATCTCCCGGCGTCGCGGGTCAAGGTACCGTCTTCACCTTGACGTTTATGGCCAAGACGAGCGGCCGTTCCATGGTGACGATTACACAGGGCATGGCGAAGGATCCGGGGATGCAATCGATTCCCGTTTCGCCGGCGCAGGCTGCCATTACGATTCAGTAACGGACGGAGTACGGGGCGGAGCGCGGCATGACCGGTCAAGACGCGGTGAAAGTTTCCGGAACAGCCCCAATCCCCGTTGTTAGCGGATCACGCGCCCCAGGATCGCGGTCCCCAGGATCAAGATCAGCGGGCGTTACTCTGATCGAGCTGGTCGCCGCCACGGCCATTCTTTTGATCTTGTCGGGTATGGCGGTACCGCTGGTTCGCGTCACCATTCAGCGGCAGCGCGAAAGGGATCTGCGGCACGCGCTATGGGACATGCGGGATGCGATCGACCGCTACAAAGATGCGGCTGACCGCGGAACGTTTCAGCAAAAAGCCGACAGCGGGGGATATCCACCCGATCTCGAAACACTGGTGAAGGGAGTGGATGTAGGCGGCAAGAAGTTGCGCTTCCTGCGCCGCATCCCTGTCGACCCCATGACGGGCAAGGACGACGATTGGGGCATGCGTTCCATGCAGGACGACCCCAAGTCTGATTCATGGGGCGGACAGAGCGTATTTGACGTATACACAAAATCGGAAGGCACGGCTCTCGACGGGACGAAATACAAAGAATGGTAAGAGCTTATCTAAAACGACGCAAACGCCCCTCTGCGGAGTACCCCCGAGGTTTCACGCTCATTGAAATGGTGATCGTGATCGCCATGATCATGATCCTCCTGGGCATAGCCGTTCCCACTTATCAGCAATCGATTCAGCGCGCGCGCGACGCCGGAATGAAACAGAACCTGTTCACCATCCGTCAGGTCATTCAGGAGTTCACCCTCGATAAGCAGCGCGCCCCGCAATCGCTCGACGAACTATCGCAGGCCGGATACATGAAGGAAATCCCAAAAGATCCGTGCACCCAGCAGCGCGACTGGGTTGTCGTTCAGGAAGATGTTCTGCTGGCCGTCGATCAAAACCAGCCCGGCATCACGGATGTGCACAGCAACTGCGCGTTGCGAGCGAGCGACGGCACGCCCTACAGTGAGTGGTGACTTAAGGAGCGATTACTCTGGCGCCGGTGTTTCGGCTGAATCTACTTCCCCTGGAACTGCGCTGCCCGCTTTTCCAAAAACGCCGACGTGCCTTCTTTTTTATCGGCTGTCGAGCAGCACACGCCAAATAGCGTAGCTTCAAGAAAAAGACCCTCAGCCAAAGTCATCTCCATGCCTCTGTTCACGGCTTCCATGGCATATTGAACTGCGAGCGGGGCGTTGGCGGCGATCTTCGCGGCAATCGCTTCGGCGCGTCCGATCAAGTCTGCCGCTGCCACCACTTCGTTTACCAGGCCGATGCGGTGTGCTTCTTGCGCGCTCATCATTTCCCCGGTTAGCACCATCTGCATCGCGATCCCTTTTCCCACCAGCCGCGGCAGCCGTTGCGAGCCGCCGTAGCCTGGGAGAATGCCAAGCTTCACTTCTGGCTGGCCGAGTTTAGCGTTCTCGCTGGCCAGGCGCATCGTACAGGCCAGGGCGATTTCGCAGCCACCGCCGAGCGCAAATCCATTGATGCAGGCGATCACCGGCTTGCCCAGATTCTCAATCAAATCCAGCACGGACTGTCCGCGATGCGCGAAGTCCTTGCCCGACACTGCGTCCTGCTGAGCCAGTTCATTGATGTCGGCTCCTGCGATGAAGGCCTTCTCGCCCGCGCCCGTCAGGATGGCTGCGCGCAAGCTGCTGTCGTTCTTGATGTCCGTGAAAGCGGTTCGCAACTCCTCCAGCGTAGCGGCATTCAGCGCATTCAACGCTTTGGGCCGGTTGACCGTCACGTAACCGATGGAGTTCTTTTTTTCGAACAAGATGTTTTCGAAAGTCATGCAGTATCCTCAGTAATGAACGATGGCCGCAAACGACTTCGCGTCGAGGCTGGCGCCTCCTACCAGGCCGCCGTCGATTTCCGATTCCGACATCAGAGCCTTGGCGTTATCGGGCTTAACGGAACCGCCGTAGAGAATCCGCAGCCCTTCTGCGAATTCCGCCCCAAAGGCTTCCTCGGCTTCACCGCGGATGACGGCGTGCGCGCTGGCCGCGATCTGCGGGGTTGCCGTCTTGCCAGTGCCGATGGCCCACACGGGCTCGTATGCGATCGTAAGCTTAACTGCTTTGTGAGCGGAAATGCCACTGAAGGCACGGGTACACTGGCGCCGCAACACATCGTCGGTCAGACCCGCTTCGCGTTCCTCGAGAACTTCTCCAACGCACAGAATCGGCGTCAATCCCGCTTCCAGTGCGGTTTCCAGCTTGCGGTTGACGGTGTCATCGGTCTCGGCAAAGTATTGACGGCGCTCGGAGTGTCCGATGATCACGTGGGAAATTCCCAGCGCGAGCAGCATCGCCGCGGAGATCTCTCCGGTAAACGCGCCTTCTTTGCCCCAGTGCATATTCTGCGCGCCCACAAAAATATTCGATCCCTTTACGGCTTCCAATGTGGCGGCCAGATCGATGTAAGGAGCGCAGAGAACGATTTCGTCGCGATCCCGCCCCGCAACCAGAGGCAAAAAGTCACGCACAAAGGCGCGAGCGTCGTCGGGAGTCTTGTACATCTTCCAGTTGGCGGCCATTAGTTTTTTGCGCATGGGTTCCTTTCAAGATCAGAGGAGGGAAATAGCGGTTGAATTGTGCAGCCTCGGCATCAGGCTTTGTCCGTCAGGGCTTCCACACCGGGCAGTTTCTTGCCTTCCAGGAATTCCAGCGAGGCACCGCCGCCGGTCGAGATGTGCGTGATCTGCTCCGCCACGCCGGCTTTATGCACGGCCGCTACGGTATCGCCGCCACCTGCAATGGAGATTGCGCCAATGTTTTCGGCGACGGCCTCCGCTACCTTCATGGTGCCGTTGGCAAAGGGCGCCATTTCGAAAACGCCCATCGGTCCATTCCACACAATAGTGGCGGCGCAGGAAATCTCATCGGCAAACAGAGTAATCGTGTTCGGGCCGATGTCGAGCGCCATCATGTCGTCGGGGATAGGCTGGCCTTCGCCGATGGCCTGCGTGCGAGCTGCCGCATCGAATTTGTCGGCGACAATGTGATCCACGGGCAACAGAAATTTCACCTTGTTCGTCTTAGCTTGCTGCAGCAGTTGGCGGCCGAGCTCGAGTCTATCTTCCTCCACCAGCGATTTCCCAATCGGTTGGCCCATAGCTTTCAGGAACGTGTAGGCCATGCCGCCTCCGATGATCAGCGCATCCACTTTGGTTAGCAGATTTTGAATCACGCCAATCTTGTCGCTGACTTTGGCTCCGCCCAGAATGGCAACGAAGGGCCGTGCCGGATTTTGCATCGCCTTGCCCATATACTCGAGTTCCTTCTGCATGAGCAGGCCAGCGGCGGATTTCTGAACGAACTTCGTGATGCCCACCGTGGATGCGTGGGCGCGATGAGCCGTGCCGAAGGCATCGTTCACGTAAAAATCGGCTAGCTTTGCCAACTCCTTCGAGAACTTTTCGTCGTTCGCCTCTTCTTCCGGATGGAACCGCAAGTTTTCCAGAAGCAGAGCCTGACCGCGCTCCAGGTTCGTTGCCATCTCTTGCGCTTGCTCGCCCACGCAATCGGGACAGAAGCCCACGTTCTGGCTGCCCCCCATCTGCTTGTCCAGCAGAATGCGCAGGCGCTCAGCCACAGGCTTCAGGCTGTATTTGGGATTCACCTTGCCTTTGGGCCGGCCGAGGTGCGCAGCCAGGATGAGCCGCGCGCCGTGGCGTAGAGCGTACTCGATCGTAGGTAGCGTCTCCCGGATGCGCGTGTCGTCCGTAACGCGCCCGTCTTCAATCGGAACGTTGAAGTCCACTCGCATAAAAATGCGGCGGTCGCTGAGGTCAAGATCGCGAATCGAAAGCTTGGACATAAAAACAACATCTCCATTTGTGCCCGTCAGGGGCAGGCATCCCCGCCTGCCCCTGACGGGCAAAGCTCGGCTCCGCTTTTTGGTCCGGTATCTACAGTCCTTTGCTAGCTATATAGTTGATCAAATCCCGCACGCGGGACGAGTAGCCCCATTCGTTGTCGTACCACGCAATCACCTTCACGCAGTTACCGGCCACCACACGCGTCATGGGCGCATCCACGATCGAGGAGAGCGGGTTGCCCTTGAAATCGCTGGAGACCAGCTCGTTCTCTTCATATCCCAAATAGCCCTTGAGCGGCCCGGCCTCGGATGCCTTCTTCAGCGCGCCGTTGATTTCTTCCACGGTGGTTTTCTTCTCGACAAACACAACCAGGTCAACCACGGAAACGTTGGGTGTCGGCACGCGCATGGCAAAGCCGTCCAACTTGCCTTTCAGTTCTGGAATGGCGAGATACACAGCCTTCGCCGCCCCAGTGCTGGTCGGAATCATCGAGAGTGCGGCAGCCCGCGCGCGGCGCAAGTCTTTGTGCGGAAAGTCGAGGATTACCTGATCGTTCGTGTACGAGTGAATCGTCGTCATCGTGCCGCATTGGATCTTGAATTCGTCATTGATCACCTTGGCGACCGGTGCCAGGCAGTTCGTCGTACACGAAGCGTTCGAAATAATGTTGTGCTTCGCCGCATCGTAAGCCTGGTGGTTCACGCCCAACACGATGGTGATATCTTCGCCCTTTGCTGGCGCGGAGATAATGACCTTCTTCACCGAGCCGTGGAGGTGCTTTTTCGCGCCCTCGGCATCGGTAAAGTGCCCGGTGGATTCCACTACCACTTGCGCGCCGGCGGACGTCCAGTCCAGCGCGCCCGGGTCTCTTTCCTTAAAAGCTTTGATCTTCTTGCCGTCAACTTCGATAAAACCGTCGCCCGCCTTGATCGTCTGCTGCAGATTCCCCAGAATCGAGTCGTATTTGAGCAGGTGGGCGAGCGTCTTGGTGTCGGTCAGGTCGTTGACCGCGACGATGTCCACATTGGGGTCATTGAGCGAAGCGCGCAGGACATTGCGTCCGATGCGTCCGAATCCGTTAATGCCAACCTTGGTAGCCATGATGATTCCTCCAGGAGGTATGAAGAGTTTGGAATATGTGCGAACTGAAGATGGTAACAGGCTAAACGCGTGGGCAGCAATGCGCCGGATCACATGCCGCTAATCAAATAGGGCATATCGATTTCGTCGATCAGCGACGTGGATCAGCGCCCATCAAGTCCGTTATGGGAAGTGCTCCCCAAGGTGCGCGCAATTGCTCGAAGGTATATGCTTATGTTAGAAGCCTTTATGCGTAATTGGATGCGTGACCGCCTTATGAAACGTAAAAAGAAGGACGTGGACTCAGAAAAGTCCTCCTCCGAACAGCCGAAACAAGCCCCTCTCCAGCCCGACTTCTACGATGCTCAGGGAGCTACTCCAGTGCACGATGCCGCCCCGGTTCGAGAGGCCGCGCCGAGTCTGGCTGCGCCTCCGCAGCGGGATCCGATTGACGACGATAACCGTTGGAACCGGATCGACCACGTGGAACCGCCTGCGCCTCGTCGAGCAGTGCCACAGCGTTCGCCACGTTCCGCGCCTCGCCGTGTTGATGTCCAAGATTCAGCAGCTCCTCTAGAGATTGCTGAAGCGGCGACTCCCCAAAGCGGCCCTGAGCGCTCGAGCGAGCGTCCAGGCGAAGGCCGGGAAGCTGGACCGAGTCGCGGACGCCGTCGGCGTGGCCGCCGTGGCCGTGGCCGCGCGAAGCCGTCCGAAGTTTCCGCCGCGCCAGCCCCGCTGCGTCCTAGCCCCATGTCAGATTCAATGCCGGAACCCGCCCCGCGTCATCATGCGCCAGGCCGAACCGCAGCCATGGATGCTCCCCACGCCTCGGCTCCGCTCGAACCCGCCGCTCCTAAGAAGTACAAAGGCGTGGTTGTGCTCTCAATTGGTCTCCCCGGTTCGGGCAAGAGTTCGTGGTTCAAGCGCAACAACATCACGCCACTATCCAGCGACCTGCTGCGCGGACTCCTCTTCGACGATCCCAGCGAGCAGCGCTTTCAGGATTTAGTGTTTTCCAATCTGCGCTCGCTGTTGCGGGCGCGGCTGGTAGCGCGCCGTCCCATGAACTACGTGGATGCCACCAACCTGTCGCCGCATGAACGTCAGGGCTGGATCAAGTTGGCCCACGATTACGGCTACGAAGTTCACGCCGTGTTCTTCGATGTTCCCCTGGAAGTCTGCCTGGATCGCAACCAGAAACGGCAGCGAGTTGTCGCCGAAGACGTCATGCGGCGCATGAGTTCCAAGCTGCAAGCCCCCACCTTCGAGGAAGGCTTCACGAAGATTACGAATGTTCGCGTGAAGAAAAAAGAGAGCGAGGAAGCTGCGGTGGCTGCGCCGTCGGCGAGCACGTCAGCAGGATCCGATGTGCCCGAGGAGATCGGCGTTTCCGCCGAGGCAGTGGAATAGGCAAGTCGGATGGGAATGGTCTTACGCATGGACGGCCGCCCTCGGCCGTCCATGCGGAGCAACGCTCCGCATGCAGTTCGCCAAGCTGGTTGACCGCAAGCCGCACTACCCATAAAATCAAGCCTGCGGCTATGATTTCTCCTGCCGCTGAACAGCACTGCCCCCTCGTTCAACGGTAGGACACCTGCCTCTGGAGCAGGGTATCGGGGTTCGAATCCCTGGGGGGCAGCCAAACTCCTTTTCCCAGTGCTAATCTGTGCGGCTACTACACCTGCAGCACATCGCCTTCCCGCGCCACCATCTCGTACAACACGGGGTTCACAAAGAATCCAATGAACAGCCGTGAGATCAGGCCGGCCACGATGACTATAGCGAATGGTTTCTGGGTATCGGATCCAATGCCCGTGGAAAGCGCCGCCGGCAGCAATCCCAGGCAAGCCACCAGGGCGGTCATCATGATGGGTCGAAGCCGCAGCAGGGAAGCTTCCCGCGTCGCCGTGCGGATGTCCATGCCTTCCAGACGCAGCTTGTTGATGTAGGACACGAGAATGACAGCAGTCTCCACCGACACTCCAAGCAACGCTAGAAGTCCCAAGACTGAGGAAACGCTGAAAGGAGTGTGCGTGAGCTTGAGCGCGACCAGCGCACCCACCGGTTCCGTCATGATCACGCCCAGAGCAATTGTCACCGGGAATTTGAAGTTGCCGTACAGTGCAAAGAGGATCATGAAAATCAGCCCAACCGCCAAGGGGCCAATCACGTACATCTGTTTCTGAGCCTCAAGAAGCTGGCTGTATTCGCCACCCCATTCCATCCAGTAACCCTGCGGCAGAGTCACGGCTTTGTTCACGGCCGCCTGACCGTCCTGCACGGCTCTCGCCAGGTCGCGTCCTTCGATGCTGTACTGCACCCCGATGTAGCGGGAATTATTTTCGCGGTAGATAAACGACGCACCGTTCCCCTGGCGGATATCGGCGAGTTGACTGAGCGGGATCTGTTGGCCATCGGGCGTGCCCACCAACAAGTTGCCAATTTCATGCGCGTTGCTGCGAAACTGGGGCTGCATGCGGACAACAAGATCGAACAGCTTCTCTCCCTGAATGACCTGTGTGACCGCCTGCCCGCCAACTGCGGCGGAAATCACGGCTTCCACATCCGCCACGTTGATCCCATAGCGAGCGATCTTGTCGCGGTCCACATCCACCAGCAAGCTGGGCTGGCCTAGTTCGCGCACAACCGTGAGCTCGCTGAACCCGGGCACTTGGGTGAGCGTATTCTTAATCTGGATCGCCTTGTCCTGGAGTACGTTCAGATCCTCACCAAAGACCTTGACTGCTAAAGAGCTCTTAAGGCCCGTCAGTGCCTCATCCACCGCGTCTTCCGCGGGCTGGGTGTAGTTGAAAACGATTCCGGGAAAGGCAGTCAGCTTCTTGTTGATCGATTCGATCAGCTCTTTCTTGTCGCGAATTTCACCGCCCCACGCTTTGTCTTTATAAGGCTTCAGGCCTACGTAGAACTCGCAGTTAAAAAAGCCCGTTGGGTCCGTACCATCGTCGGGCCGTCCATGCTCAGAACCCACCACCGTGACTTGCGGATACGAGAGCAGGATGTCGCGAATCTGAGGGGAAATCTTGCTCGATTCCTCAAAAGAGATTGTGTAGGGCATCGTCGCTCGGATCCAAAGGGCGCCTTCGTCGAGATGAGGCATGAACTCGCCGCCGATGAAGGGAATCAGCAGCAGCGTCGCGCCAAAAATCAACGCCGCAATCAACATCGTCAGCTTGGGACGATCCAGGGCCCAGTCCAATTGCTTCGCGTACTGCTGTTTCATCCACTCAAACCACCGATTCTGCTTTTCACGGACGCCATCCTTGAACCAGTAGGACGCCAGCACGGGAACCAGCGTCAACGTAAGGATCAGAGCGCCGACCAAGGCAAAAGACATCGTCTCGGCCATGGGATGGAAGAGCTTTCCAGCCGGACCGGTCAGCGCGTATATGGGTAGATACCCTGCAAGGATGACTGCGACCGAGTAAAAAATAGGGCGGTCTACATCTTTCGCAGCCGCCAGGATGACCTCGTGGAGCTTGTAGGTTTGCCCCTCCCGCAAGGCCAGCTCGCGGTAGATGTTCTCCATCATCACCACTGTGCCGTCAATGACGATGCCGAAGTCGATGGCGCCGATGGAGAGAAGGTTCGCTGCCACGTCGTGCGCATGCAGCACGATGAATGCAAACAACAGAGATAGTGGGATCGTGATCGCAACGATGACGGCGGCGCGGAAACTGACCAGGAAGAAAATCAGCACGATCAATACCAGCACCATGCCGCGCAGCAGATTGCCCTCGACTGTTTCCGTGGTCAGTTCGACCAGTGTGCTGCGATCGTAGAAGGGGTGAATCTTGACGTCCTTCGGCAGAATCTGGCGGTTCAGTTCGTCCGTTTTTGCTTCCACCGCTTTAAGGACGTTCTGCGTCTGTCCGCCGCGCAGCATGAGAATCACACCTTCCACGGCATCGTCATTTTTCTGGTAGCCGAATTGGCCTAGCCGTGGCGCGTGCCCAATCGTTACTTCTCCTACATCGCGCACGCGGATGGGTACGCCCTTGTTGGCGCCCACCACAATGTTTCCAATGTCTTCTGTGTTGCGTACCAGCCCGATGCCCCGAACGTAATAAAACTGTCCGCCCTGGGAGTAGAATCCGCCGCCGGCATTGGAATTGTTTGCCGCTAGCGCTGCATTCACCTGCGGCACTGTTAGGTGGTATCCGTAGATCCTCGCGGGGTCGAGCAGCACCTGGTACTGCATGGTGGTGCCTCCCAAACCTGAATCGTCTGCCACGCCTGGGACCGCTTTATAAGCACGCCCGACGACCCAGTCCTCGATCGTTTTCAACTCCTGCGGGCTGCGGTCGGGGCTCTCGAGAACATAGCGATACACCAGGCCGCTGGGGCTAAAAAGGGGTGTGAGACCTGGGGTTACTCCGGCGGGCATGGTGGCTTGCGCGAGCCGCTCAAATACAATCTGCCGTGCAAAGTAGCTGTCGGTATTGTCTTCAAACGTGAGTTTGACGTCGGACAGGCCGTACAGCGATATGGATCGCATCACGACCATGTGTGGGATCCCGTTCATCGCCACTTCCAGGGGAAGGGAAACCAGGCGTTCCACTTCTTCCGCAGCGTGGTCGGGCCATTGGGTAATGATTTCCACCTGCGGAGGCGCAAGGTCGGGATAAGCATCCACCGGCATTCGTTGGAACGACAGGATTCCTCCGACCGTGATAAACCCGGTCAGCATCAGTACCAGGAACTTTTGTCGTAGCGCTGCTTGGACGATTCGGTGGATCATTCCGGTATGGTGGACACTATCCTCAGTTTAAGTTTGAATCTAAATCTGGAACGCGCGCCATTACCGCTGTAGTGAGTTCGCGAACTGCAGGAACAAGCTGCCATTTCCAATGACTTGATCTCCAGCATTCAGCCCGCTGGTAATCTGCGTCTGTCCATTCACGCTCTCCCCGAGAGTGACCGTCCGGCGGCCAAATTGGTTCGCAGATGTCGCAGCATAAACAAAGGGTTGATTCTCGGTATCGCGCAGCACGGCCGCATCCGGCAGTGCAATCGCATCCGAGATCTTGCCCGCATTCACGATTGCAGCCACGTACATATCTTTCTTCAGCTTCTCGCCTAGATTGGCGGTCTCAATGCGTGCCTGCAACGTGCGTGTATTCGGATCCAGTGATGCCGCGACATAAGAAATTTTCCCGTGGAAAACTTGCGGGTACGTATCTGTCTGAATTGCCACTACATCTCCGACCCGAACGTAGGGCAAATCCTTCTGATACACATTCACCAGAACCCAAACGTTACTGGTGTCCGAGATCATGAAACACTGGGTTGTGCCCGTCTGAAGAAGTTGTCCCGCGGAGACATCCTGCTCGACGACCTGGCCGCTAATCGGCGCGCGTACCGGAACCTCAAAGGAAGGAGGGCCATTCACGAGAGCGTCGAGGTCCGTAATTCCCATGACCTTTAGCGCGGCTTGCGCCGATGCCAAGTCACCGCCCGCCTGGGTCTCCGCAGATTGTGCCTGTTCCACACCCTGCTCCGCGATCGCATGGTGTTGATACAAGTCCTGCGCGCGGGCATTCGCCTTTTGAGCTAAGGCATAGGCATCTCTCGCCTTGATGTAATTGGTCCGCAATTGCGAGTAGTCCGGACTCGCCACATACAACATCGGTGTACCCTTGTTGATCTTCTGCCCAGGGACCACAACGATCCGGCTGACCGGTCCGCTCACCTGCGTGATAACCGGCGTGGTGCGAAAACTGTTGTAGGCCACGGCCCCCGTCAGCCGCAGGGTGCGAGTCAGCGTCGTGGGCTGAACCGTGAGCACCTGCACATGCGCCATTTGGTCTTGGGGAATCGTGAACAGCTCAGGGTTGTTGGGGTTTTTCGCGCTTGCGTTCGCGGCAGCGTTCGACCCCGAGCCTTCGCAGCCGGCCATTACCAGCAGAATCGCCGAGATCGCTGCCATCGGAGCCAAGACTCGCCAAAGATTCTTACGCATGTTCATGGCAGGCTCCTCGTCCCCACCGCTGCTTTCAATTGTTCGACCGCCGTCATATAGGAACCTAACGCTTGCCGGTAGGCCAACTGCACCGAACGGTAACTGCGCTCGGAATCAAGAAAATCCAGCAAGCTTGCCGCTCCACGTTTATACGCGTACTCGCTGATGTCGCGCGAATCCTGTGCCTGCTTCAGATACCCAGAGGTGTAGAGTTGCACCACTTCGTCATTGCTCCGGAATGCTTCATAGGCGTTGGCCACATCGGCAAGAACGGTATCGCTGGCCGATTGCTGCTGCTCCTGTGCCTGCGTGAGCGCGTAGCCGGTCCGCGCGATCTCGCCCTGATTTCGGTTGAAGAGCGGTAAGGCAAAGTTTGCGAAGATGGAAGCCGTGCTCTCGCCAGCGACGTGCGTGAAGGTATATTGGCCGTTCACGTCCACTTTAGCGTCTGCCTTTGCCAGCAGGACTTGGCTTCGTGCAGCAGCGATCCCCAAGTCCGCGGCGCGGAAGTCGGGGCGCTCCCGCAGGGCCTTCGCCTGCAAATCTTCCACTCTCAACTTTAGCGGCTCATATGCCAGATCGCCCGCTACATCAAAATCTTCTGGCACGGCGTTGTTTCCCAGCGACTGGCGCAAGCTGACCAGCGCCTGCACTCTCGCTAGCCGGGCCGAGGAGACGTCGGTTTCGAACTGCAGCAGTTGCAGCTTGATCTTAAGATAGTCGCCTTCTCCAATGGCCCCCGCTTTGAATTGCGCTTCGCCAATCTCGACGGTCTGTTGAAAGCTTTTCAGACTCTGCAGGGCGAATTCCAGCGTCGATTCCGCCAGCAAAACGCTGACGAACTGCTGTCCCACGTTGAATGCCAGGGTACGCTCCGCGTCGGCAATTTGAGCGCGTGTGACTGCCGTCTGGTCGCGCGCAGCTTGCAGCCGCCGCGGGCGCTTGTGGCCCCGTTCGAACAGGTATCCAAGACCGAGATCGAATTGCTGCACTTGGTTTAAGTTGTCCCCAGAAAAATTCTGAGGGCTGAAGAAAGGAACAAACTGGCTGTCTACCGAGAAAGTGGGATTCGGGCGCAGGTTTGCAGTGATCTCCTGGGCCTGATTCTGCAGAATTAGAGTGCGCGTGGCCTGGAGTGCGTGATTGTGCGCCAGTGCCAAATCAATGGCTTGGTCGAGGCTGACCCGGGTCGTACCCTGCCCGAAGCCCGCCCCGACGGGCAGCAGGATGACCGTCGCAACCAGGCCTATTCTCCGTAAGTATCTGAAACGCATAGGGATCTAGATCAACACACACTGCCACTGCCGCAACTGATCTTGCGTGGATGCGCAACCGGAAGGAGCAAAACGCCAATCTCCGTTGTCCGCACTATCTTACTCATTCTATGAGGCAATTGGGCAGGAAATGGATGTATTGTTCTTTCCGACGTTTACTATTTGGCAGCACCAATTGGCAGTACAAAATTTCTTCGCTGTAAGTTGGCTTGGGAGAGAGGAATCGTTCCCCTTTTCACCGGGTACTGCCGCTGCGCCTGCGGGGTGCTTCCACGTTGACGGCTTTTCTTTACGCCACGCCCCTTGGATGGAACGTGAATACCTTGTAAGCTCACGATGCCGGGACTGCAGTCTTTGGCGAAAGGCTGGTTTTATGCACTATCTGCTAAAAACAGAACCCTCGGTGTATTCGTTTGCAGATTTGCTGCGCGATAAAGCGACAATCTGGGATGGCGTGACGAACCCTGCGGCGGTGAAGCATCTGCGAGAGATGAAGTCTGGGGCCAATCTGCTTATTTACCATACGGGCGACGAGAAGTCAGCCGTGGGGACGGCGACGGCGGTATCGGTGGATGCAAGCGATCCGAAGAATCCGAAAGTCAAGATTCAAGCCGGTGCGCCGCTCAAGAAAACAGTGACGCTGGCGGAGATCAAGTCACAAAAGCTCTTCGCGAATTCGCCTCTCGTCAACGAGGGCCGCCTCTCAGTGGTCCCGCTCTCGGCGGAGCAGTGGAAGTGGATCACGAAAGGGTGAACGTCCGCGCCTCCATCGGAAGAGCATTTTCAGCGAGGCGTTTCCTACTGCAACGCATTAAGTGACGCGGTTTCTTAGCTCACGCCGCAGAATCTTACCCGACGGCGTGCGTGGCACGGTGTCCACGAAGTGCACCTCGCGTGGCTGCTTGTAGCGGGTGAGGCGGTCGGCAACAAATCCGCACAGTTCTTTTTCGAGCACGGGTGAAGGCACGGAGCCTTCGCGCAGCACGACGAAAGCACAGGGGATTTCTCCGGCTTCGTCGTTGGGGCGGGCAATGACGCCACAGTCGCGCACCGCAGGATGTTCCATCAACAAAGCCTCGATTTCGGCTGGCGCGACTGGGAAGCCCTTGTATTTGATCATTTCCTTGCGGCGGTCGAGCACGTGGTAGTACCCGCCAGAGTCGCGGCGGACCACATCGCCCGACCAATACCAGCCATCGCGCAGCACGCTGGAAGTTGCTTCCGGTTCCTTCCAGTATCCCAACATGAATTGCGGCCCGCGCATCACCAGTTCACCCTGAGCGCCGTCTTCCACCTCAATGCCATCGTCCCCCAGCACGCGGCATTCGGTGAGCGCGAGTGGATGGCCGATCGACTCAGGACGGTTTCGTTCTGGATCAAGAAATCCAAGGTGAGTCACAGGAGAGGCCTCCGTCATGCCATAGCCTTGATTCACGATGATCCCGGTCAGCGAAGTGAAACGGCGGGCGACCTCCGGAGGCAGAGGCGCCGCCCCGGACTTCACCCAGTGGATGCAATGTTCGCGTGGAAACTCGCCCTTCTCGGCGGCTTGTGAGAGAGCGTACAACGAGGGAGGAACGACCAGCGCTGTCGTGAGTCCTTCTTCGATGGCTAAGGCGGCGATGTGCGGAATACTGAACCGCGGCATCAGTACCAGCGTGCCCCCCGCAATCAGCATCGTATTCAGCGCCACGTTCAGGCCGTAGATGTGATAAAGCGGCAGGAAACAGAGCATCACGTCATTCGCATTTAACGTCGAGGCGTCCGGCCCAATAACCTGGTAAACATTCGCCAGCAAATTCTTGTGCGAAAGCATCACGCCCTTGGGCAGGCCAGTGGTGCCGCTCGAGTAGGGAAGCGCAGCCAGGGCCAGATCCGAAGTCTGCGTGGGCACGGGAAGAACGGAACTCGTAGGCTTCAGCAAGTCGCTAAAATTTTCCGCCCCGGCTGCAATCTCGCGAGTTGTGAATACGCGCCGCAAACCCGGTAGGCCACCGAGGTTCACATCTCGAATCATGGGACCATCGGTGATAAAGAGAGCCGCACCAGAATTCTCCAGTTGAAAACGGATCTCCCGTTCGCGGTATGTCGGGTTCATCGGCGTGGGGAACCCGCCGGCAAGTGTCGCCGCATGGTAGGCCGCGGCAAACTCCCAGGAATTTGGCAGGCAGATGGCGACGATTTCTCCTGGCTGCAATCCAGCGGCTACGAAGCCGCGCGCCAGCCGTTCCACGGTCTCGCCGTATTCCGCATAGGTGAAGCGGCGGCCACAGGAGGTGTCCACCAAAGCGGTCTTGCTAGGGAAACGGCGGCAGGTGGCGAGAATGGCGTCGTGCAGAAACGTGTTCTGTAGGTCGGCGAAGAGTTGTGTGCGAGCCATACGGGATTGATTGTAGACGGGGACTACCGCGCCGCCATTGCTCCAACGCCCGCATTTACCATCGATTGGAAAATCTTAAACCCGTCGGCGCAGCCAAGAATGGCTTCCGCCGAGCGTTCCGGATGCGGCATCATGCCCACCACATTGCGGCCTTCATTGCAGATGCCCGCAATGTTTTCCATCGATCCATTAGGATTGGCTTCCGGGGTGATCTGGCCATCGTGTGTGGCATAACGGAAGACGATGCGGTTGTCGTGCTTAAGTTCGGCAAGAGTCGCTTCGTCGCAGTAGTAGTTGCCTTCCATGTGCCCGATGGGAATGATGAGGACTTCGCCCAGTATGCAGGCATTGGTGAACGGCGTGTCGGCGGCTTCCACGCGCACGTCGACATTCTTGCAGATGTACTTGAGTCCCGCATTCCGCATCAGCGCTCCGGGAAGCAATCCCGCTTCCGCAAGAATCTGGAAGCCGTTGCAGATGCCCAGAACCAGTCCACCCGAGGCGGCGAACTTCTTGACGGATCCCATAACCGGAGAAAACTTTGCGATGGCACCCGTGCGCAGGTAGTCACCGTAAGCAAATCCGCCGGGCACGATGATAGCGTCACAGTTTTCGAGATCATGCGACTCGTGCCAGAGAAAAGTAGCGGGCTGATGAGCCACGTTGTGGAGGGTCCACCAAGCGTCGTGGTCGCAATTGGAGCCGGGAAAAACTAGGACGCCAAATTTCATCGGTGGTCTCTTAAAAAGTAAGTTTAACATGTCCGCTTAGCGGGTCCAGATAGTGTGGCACTATAAGCATCATGCCTATCGGCGAAAAGGTTGGGTTCCACATAAAACTTGCCGGCGGAGCCGTCTGGGGCTGGCTCGTCGCCCAGTTTCTGGACTCTCTGACGGTGGGCGCGCTGTGGTTTGTGGGGCTGTTGTTGGTCAAGATGCCGTGGCCA
>Ga0210384_10001571_pt1 | contig 30662 bp, 27 predicted proteins | sample IncBWH2MmetaG_FD_160574 | JGI IMG/M metagenome (GOLD analysis project Ga0210384, IMG submission 160574) | Forest soil microbial communities from Barre Woods Harvard Forest LTER site, Petersham, Massachusetts, United States - Inc-BW-H-2-M | ecosystem: Environmental > Terrestrial > Soil >...
CGAAATGTGTCATCCCGATCAGCACTGCCAGCCTGTTATGCAGTAACGTGAAGGGGCCGAGCCCGGCTGCTTGCAGCAGGCTGTTTACAACACCGTTGTCCTGCAACAGCACCGCCCAAGCGAAGTTTTTGATCAACACCGCCGTCCAGAAAGGCAACAGGACGAAGGCCATGATCAGACTGCGAAGCCTTGGGCCCGAGCGCCACAATGCCGCGGCGACGAGGACCGCGAGCCCGAGCGTGACAGCCGTCGTGGTCAAGCCAATGACGATCGTATTGGTCGCAACCCGAAGGAGCAGCGGGTTGCCGAGAACCGACCGAAAATTTTCAAAACCATTGGTTAGGCTAAACCTAAGGACCATGCCGAGAGGCAGCAGGGCAAACATGCCGTAGAGGACGGCCAGCGGCGCAATCAGCCAGGCGGAAGGCCAGCTCGACCCCGCGTCACCGCGCACGCTCGAAACGGCTTCCATCATGCAATTTGTTTGTGTGGGGTGCGCATTCTTGTGATCGTATGCAAGTTCTGTTTTGATTTCCAGATGGACGCCCACATGGAACGGTTTTTGCTACCGCATACCGGAGACTTTGCGGCGTATCCGGTCGCGGCAGGCGCGCTTGCATGCGCAGGTCGACGGTCCCCTCAAGCAGAAGACACTGGCACTGCCCAATCGACGAACTGCTTCTGATAAGGAGATTTGGTTATGGGTTGGCGTGGCGATCTGAACGAGCGACGGCCTTTTGGGCGGCGTGACTTCCTGCGTGGCACAGCCGCAGCGGCTCTTGCAGGAGTGGCAGCGCCGGCCCTGATCGGTCGTGCCAGGGCCGATGGCGTCGTGCTGAACTTCGCCAACTATGGAGGTGTCGTCAACGACTACTTGACCAAACTGTTTGCAGTGCCTTTCGAGAAGGAGACAGGCATCAGGGTGAATTTCGGCAGCAACGCCTCGCTGGCTCTCGCAAAGCTGCAGACGACATCCGGCACGGCCGCGCAATGGGATCTCATCAACCTGACCGGCGCCGAATACCTGACTGCGATCGATGAAGACATCATCGTCCCCTATGATTACTCCATCGTCGGTGCAAGTCAGGTTCCGCCTGAGTTCAGGGGCACGCACGGTATCAAGTTCGCGCTCTATTTGTTCGGCATGGCCTATGACAAGCGCAAGCTGCCGGAGGACAAAGCACCGAAGAACTGGACGGAATTCTGGGACACTCAGCGCTTCCCTGGCAAGCGCTCGCTGTATTCGAATCCTTCTGACGGCAGTGTCCTCGAGATTGCTCTGCTGGCGGATGGCGTGCCCATCGACAAGCTCTATCCGCTCGATGTCGAGCGCGCGCTGAAGAGCCTCGAAAAACTCGGCCGCCAGAACATCATCTGGCACACGACCAACCAGGAGCCGATCCAGCAGATGACCTCCGGGGCTGTTTCGCTCGTGACCTGCTTCGACGGACGCGTCGTGCTCGCCAACCGGGCCGGCGCCGAACTTGGCTTCCAGCCTGCCGGCAGTGCGGTCAGCGGCAACCCTTATTGTGTGATCCGGACATCAGCGCACCAGAAGGAGGCCTTTCAGTTCCTCAACTATATGTTCAATGCCACCGAGGCAGATGCGGAATACATGGATCTGACGAACTACGCTGTGCCAAACATGCGCGCGTTGCCATTGACCAAGCCTGCTACTCGCGCGCTGCTGCCGACAGCTCCGGAACTGAAAGACAAGGTCTTCATCAAGGACGACGTTTGGTGGAAGGACAACCTCGTCAAGGTGACGCAGCGCTTCAAGGAATGGCAACTGTCGGGGTAATCGCCGTCTCGCCCGCGGCGGCGGCATCACGATGGCACCCATTTCATTCACCGCCGTCATGGAGCGACGGTGTCTGAGATGGAACGGCGTCTCCCGCACCATCCGCAGTTGGAGATCACAAGATGGGTCTCGACACCGGCAGCACGCAAAGCCTTCAACGCGGCGACGCCATAGGCTGCGCCCGATGCTCCAGTGATGCCGACAATCAGCGCCGCGAGGTGCGTATGATTCCCTCTCTGGGCACCAGTGCTACGATATTCCGCGATGTTCTACGACATTGTACGACGCAGCTCCGGTTCGGGAGCGCAATGTCGCTCGACGCTGATTGATCGCAGCACGCTGCATTGGCGGAGCTGGTCACTTGGCGAGTGCTCATTCGCAGAATGAAGGTTTATGGAACGAGCGCTCTTGGCGCGAAGCGGACACACGCCAGAAAATTTACGGAAGCGAGGTGCCATAGCGGAAAAGACGGCTGACGAAATGTTCGTATCATCAAGCTGCGTTTCTTGGATCCATTCGACGCAACCTCCGCTGAAGGTGTTGGTGTTGCATGGCCGACAACGTCGATACAGCGCGACATCACCGCGGCGTTCCACGTGCTTCGGGCAACCGGACAGTTTCTCCCAGCGCTCTGCATAGTTTTGCTGCAGCTCGATATGAATTGACGCAATGTGCGCCACAACAACACGCTTGACATCATGGTCGTTCTAGGGGAGCCTAAATTCCAAGCGTTGGGCAAAGCTGCCTAATAACGCGACAAGTTCAAACCATTTCCAACACCGCGCTTTCAACTTCAAGCGCGTCCAGTTGGTGGCGAGGGCGCCCTCGGCTTCACAGCCGGCGGGCGCTTTTTTGTTTTGGATCAGGTGGATGGCGCGGAAGTCCTACCGTATCGGCGTGATGTTCTCGACGACAGGATCGTACAGCGTCGTCGCGCGCTCGATGCTGAACGGCGCCTTGCTGGCGTTCCGCGACGTTGCCGAGGCAGGCGGGGAAGTTGCGCTGGCACCGGTCGTGGTCAACCCGTCGGGCGACCTTGCGCGCTATCGCGCGCTCAGTCTCGAACTGCTCGGCGCCGGCATCCGCCAGGTGGTCGGCTGCTACACCTCCTCGAGCCGCAAGGAAGTCATTCCTTGCTTTGAAAAGTTTGACGGGTTGCTGTGGTACCCGTCGCATTATGAGGGCTTCGAAAGCTCGGACAATGTGATCTACACCGGCGCTTCACCCAATCAGCACGTGCTTCCGCTGGTCGACTATCTAGCGTCGCGGGTCGGAAGCCGCGCGTTCTGCGTCGGGTCCAACTACATCTGGGCGTGGGAGAACAACCGCATCTTCCGCGAGGCGCTGACGGCGCGCGGCGGCACCGTGATCGCGGAGCGCTATCTTTCCGTCGGCGACACCGAATTCGATCAGGTGATCGCGGCGATTCTCGACCAGCGTCCCGATTTTGTCTTCAACAATCTGATCGGCACCAGCGCCTACGCGTTCTTCCGTGTGTTCCGCGCCGCCTGCCGTGCCCGCGGCATCGACCAGGCGACCGAAATTCCGGTGGCGAGCTGTACGCTATCGGAACCGGAGCTTGCGGAAATCGGCGGCGAGGCGGTCGACGGCCATCTCAGTTCCAGTGTCTATTTCTCGTCACTGGAATCGCCGGCGAATGCGGCCTTCATCGACGCCTACGCCAAGGCTTTTCCCGGCGGGCCGGTGTCGTCAGCGGACGCGGAAGCCTCCTATATCGCGGTCAAGCTTCTGGCCGCATCGCTGGAGCAGGCCGGCACCGACGACGCGCGCACCGTGCGCGCCGCGGTCGCCAACCGCCGCCTGCTTGCGCCGCAAGGCGAGGTGCGGATCGACCCGCAAACCTATCACGGCTGGCTGACGCCCCGCATCGGCCGTTCGTCTGCGAGCGGACAATTCGAAGTACTGCTGGAAGCCCGCAGCCCCGTCGCCCCCGATCCCTATCTCGTCCAGTCGTCGCCGCGTTTCGCGGGCACAATGCGCTCCCCCGTGCTCAGAGTGGTGCAATCATGACATCCCGGCTGTTACAGAATTTCAAGGGCGGTCGCGCCCTCGTGGTGACGGCGCGAGGTGGGCGCGAGAGCACGCTTGAGACCACGCTCGCCAAGCTCGGCGTCGCCTGCGAGTACCCCGAGATTGTCGGCGGCCGCGCGCAGATCGAAATCGCCAGCCTGCAGGTGGAGCGCGACATCCTGTTCGTCGATGGCGACCTCGAAGGCGCTGTGACGATCGAGGTCAATCCAGTCTCGCGCCTGCCGCCGGTTCCGGTGATCGGCCTGGTCGGCGTCGAGGCGCCGGGCCGACTAAAGGCGCTGGTCAATCTCGGTGCCACGTCGTTCCTGCGCAAGCCGGTGCACGGCGGCGCCGTCTACACCTCGCTGTTCATGGGCATCAACCAGTTCCTGCTGCGCAGCGACATGTATGCCCGCGTTCAGGATCTCGAAGGCCGCCGCCGCGGCCGCCGCGCGGTGATACGCGCGGTGATTCTGCTGATGCAGGAGAACGGCCTCGACGAAGAGAGCGCCTATTCCCAACTCCGCCGCGAGAGCATGCGCGCGCGGCAGAACCTGGAACTCTACTGCGAGGAATTTCTGAGCAGGCGGGCGAGTCCGCCCGACATTCCCGGCCGCGCGACCAGCATCTCGCTGCGAGGCGGTGACAAGCAAGCGATGTAGGAGACACCGACATGACCAGAAGTGTAGTGCGGGGGCTGCGCGCCGTTGCCCTCACGGGGACGCTTGTCCTCGCGACAGGTTCGGCGATTGCGGCAGAGTCTATCAAGCTCGGGGTTCTGGAGGATCAGTCCGGCGACTTCGCGGCCGCCACCATCGGCAAGGTGCACGCGATCCAGCTCGCCGCCGAGGAAATCAACAAGGCCGGCGGCATCGCCGGCCGGCCGCTCGAACTCGTCACCTACGACACCCAGTCCGAGAACACGCGCTACCAGGAATTCATGCGTCGGGTACTGCAGCGGGACAAGGTCGACGTGGTGTTCGCCGGCTTCTCGTCCGCCTCGCGCGAGGCCTACCGACCGATCGTCGACCAGTTCAATGGCTTTGCATTCTACAACAACCAGTATGAAGGCGGCGTCTGCGACGGCCACATGATCGTCACCGGTGCGGTGCCGGAGCAGCAGTTCTCCACGCTGATCCCCTACATGATGGAGAAGTACGGCAAGAACGTCTACACGCTCGCCGCCGATTACAATTTCGGCCAGATCTCGGCGGAGTGGGTGCGCAATATCGTCAAGGAGAACGGCGGCAAGATGGCCGGCGAGGAGTTCATCCCGCTCGGCGTGTCGCAGTTCTCGCAGAGCATCCAGAACATCCAGAAAGCCAAGCCGGATTTCGTGGTGACGCTCTTGGTCGGCACCGCGCAGGCCTCCTATTACGAGCAGGCAGCGTCCGCCAACGTAAATCTGCCGATGGCCTCCTCGGTCAATGTCGGGCAGGGCTACGAGCACAAGCGCTTCAAGCCGCCGAGCCTGAAGGACATGTATGTCACCACCAACTACATCGAGGAGATCGACTCCCCGACCAGCAAGGCGTTCTACGCCAAGTTCAAGGCCAAGTTCCCTAGCGAGCCCTATGTGAATCAGGAGGCCGAGAACTCCTACCTTGCGGTCTATCTCTACAAGCAGATGGTGGAGCGGGCGAAGTCGACCAAGCGCGAAGACATTCGCAAGGTGATAGCGATGGGCGACGTCTGCATGGATGCGCCGGAGGGAAAGGTCTGTATCGACCCGAAGAGCCAGCACATGTCGCATACCATCTATCTCGCCAAGGTCGGCGCCGATCACTCGATCTCGTTCCCGAAGGTCTGGGAAGACATCAAGCCCTACTGGCTGGGCGATGCCGGCTGCGACCTGACCAAGAAGGACCCGATGGCGCAGTACACTCCGTCGAACCCGCCGCCGAAACCCTGACTTCGGCGGGTGGCCACCGCCCCGGCGTGTACTCCTGCACGCCGGGGCGAAAGTTCCTCAGCCGCTGACGCTCGCGACATATCGCAATTCCTCATTTCCGGTCGGTTCATGGACATCGCGACACTTGCCTTCTCCGCGCTCTATCAATTCGGCGACGCCTTCGCCTTCCTGGTGCTGTCGGCATGCGGGCTTGCGGTGATCTTCGGTATGATGGGCGTGATCAATCTCGCCCATGGCGAGTTCATCATGTGCGGCGCCTATGTCACGGCCTCCACCGCCCATGCCGGCCTGCCGCTGCCGCTCGCTATTTTATGCGGTACCATCGTCGCAGCAGCGGTCGGCGCGTTGGTCGAGCTCGTCGTGATCCGTCATCTCTACGACCGGCCGCTCGACACCATCGTGGCGACCTGGGGGCTCAGCCTGATCGCCACGCAAGGCACGCTGATCATGGTCGGCTCCACCATGGCCGGTGTCGGCACGCCGTTCGGCAGCTTTCAGGTCGGCCAGTATTCTTATTCGATCTACCGTCTTGTGCTGTTTGCCTCCGCGCTGGGCGTGCTCGGCGGTCTCTATGTGCTGTTCAATTGGACCCGCTTCGGCGTGCTGGCGCGCGCCACCATCCAGGTGCCGCACATGGCTGCGGCGCTCGGCGTCGACACGCGGCTGATCTACAGCCTGACCTTTGCCTGCGGCGCCGGCCTCGCCGGCCTCGCCGGCGGTCTCTATGCCCCCACCATGACGCTGGTGCCGACCATGGGCGCCACCTTCATCATGGAAGCCTTCGTCACCGTAGTGATCGGCGGCGCCGACGTGTTCCTCGGCACGGCGCCGGCCGGCGGCGTGCTCGCGGTGGTGAAATCGGTGATGACGTCGTGGCAGGGACAATTGTTCGGCCAGATCGGTCTCTTGGTGGCCGTGATCATCGTCGTCCGGGTCCTGCCCAAGGGCATCTCCGGATTCCTGCTGCGCGAACGAACCTGAAGGAGCCGCGGCCGTGAGCGCTTTGCCTGGTTTCCTCCGCCGCCTCGAAGGCCCGCAGACGATCGGCCGCGGCCCGGCGTTCTGGACCGTGTTCGCGATCGTGCTCGCGGCTGCTGTCGCCTATCCGCTGTTAAGCGACGGCTATACGGTCGGCAACACCGCATATTTCTTCGTCTGGGTGTTTATCGCGCTCAGCCTGTGTTTGATCTGGGGCTATGGCGGCTCGCTCTCGTTCGGCCAGACCGCGTTCTTCGGCATTGCCGGCTATGGCTACGGCATCCTCACCCTCAATTTCGGCTCGGCCTACGGCTTCACCTTGATCGCGTTGTTGCTGGCGATCGCCTTCGCCGCGCTGTTCGCGCTGCTGCTCGGCTATTTCATGTTCTTCGGCCGCATCGCCGGCGTCTTCCTGGGTATCGTCACGCTGGCGGTGACCTTGATGCTCGAGCGCTTCATGGCGCAGACCGCAGGGCCCGAATGGCACGTCGGCGTGGCGCGCCTCAACGGCTTCAACGGCATGAGCGCGATGCCGCCGCTGACGATCCCGTGGCCCGGCGGCGACATCGTGCTGTTCGCCGATATCGGCCTCTACTACGCCGTGCTCGGCTTGCTGCTGCTGGTCTATCTCGGCCTGCGCATCCTGATGAACTCTTCGTTCGGCAATGTCATCGTCGCCATCAGGGAGAATCCGGAGCGCGCGGAGATGCTGGGCTACGACGTACGCAAATATCAGCTCATCACCTTCGTGATCGGCGCCGCGCTCGCAGGCCTTTCCGGCGTGCTCTACACGGTGTGGGGGCAATACATCACGCCCTCGAGCATGGGCATGACGGCGGCAGCGCTGCCGCTGATCTGGGTCGCGGTCGGCGGCCGCAGCGATCTCACCTCGACCGTGATCGGAACGCTGGTGGTGCTCGCGGCGTTTCAGGCGCTCACCATCTATGGCAGCCAGTACGCGTTGGTGTTCATGGGCGTATTATTGGTGCTGACCGTGCTGATCGCGCCGAACGGGCTCGTGCTCGGCGCCATGAACTGGATCTCCTGGCTCGCCGCACGCCGCAGCAACGGAGACGCCTGATGGCGCTACTCGAACTGCGCAGGCTCAACAAGCATTTCGGCGGCCTGCACGTCACCAACTCGGTCGATCTTGTACTCGAAGCCGGCGAAATCCACTGCCTGATCGGTCCCAATGGCGCGGGAAAGAGCACGCTGTTCCGCCTGATCCTCGGCGAGCACCATCCCGGCAGCGGCGATATTCTGTTCGCCGGCGAGAATATCACCGCGCTGAAATCCTTCGCGCGGATTCATCGCGGGCTGTCGGTCAAGTTCCAGGTGCCGGGCGTGTTCCAGGGGCTGTCGGTGCGCCAGAACCTCGAAATCGCCCTGCAGCGGCAGCACAAGGGGACGGAGCTCGCGGCCGAGATCGACCGGCTGCTCACATTCCTCAACCTCGAAGCCGAGCAGATCCAGACCGCCGGCAATCTGAGCCACGGCCAGAAGCAATGGCTCGAGATCGGCATGGCGATCAGCCTGAAGCCGCGGCTGTTGCTGCTCGACGAGCCGACCGCGGGCATGTCGCAGGAAGAGACGCACCTGACCGGCGAGATGGTGCAGCGGTTGAATGCGGACGGCATGACCGTGCTGGCGATCGAGCATGACATGGCGTTCGTGCGCCAGGTCGCGCAACGGGTCACGGTGCTGCATCTCGGCCAAGTGTTCGCGCAGGGCTCGATCGAGCAGATCATAGCCGACGAGCGCGTCGCCGCTATCTATCTGGGGCAGGCCCATGCGTAAGGAAGTGATTCTCACGACGCTGGCCTTGCGCGCCGGTTACGGCGGCAAGCCAGTGCTGCAGGGTCTCGAAATCGAGGTGCGGGAAGGCGAGATCGTCGCCGTGATCGGCCGCAACGGCGTCGGCAAATCGACGCTGATGAAGAGCCTGATCGGCCTCGTGCCGGTGATGGACGGCTCGATCGTCTACCGCGGCGAGGCGGTCGAGCTGCTGCCGGCTCACAAGCGGGCGCGGCTCGGCATGGGCTACGTGCCGCAGGGCCGCGACGTGTTTCCGCGACTGACGGTCGCCGAAAACATCGCCGTCGGCGCCGCGATCAAGGGCGGCGGCATCCCCGAGGCGGGATGGCGGCGGATCGTCGAAGCCTTCCCGATCCTCGCCGAGCGCTGGGGCCAGCGCGCTGGCACCATGTCCGGCGGCCAGCAGCAGCAGCTCGCGATCGGGCGAGTGCTGATATCGGACCCCAACCTTATTCTGCTCGATGAGCCGTCCGAGGGCATCCAGCCCAATATCGTCCAGGACATCGCACGCAACATGGTCGAGCTCAACCGTGCGACCGGCGTCACCATCATCCTGGTCGAGCAGAACCTCGACATGATCCGGGCCATGGCGCAGCGCTGCTACGTGATGGACAAGGGCCGTATCGTCGCGAGCCTAGACCGCGCGGCGCTCGACGACCAGGCGGAAATGCGCCGTCATCTCGCGGTCTGAAACCGTTCCACGTCGATAACAAACGAAAGGGAGAACACCGATGGCCTGGCAAGAGAATTCGATTATGGCGAGCAAGGGCTTAGCCAAGGGCAAAGCGGGCATCCGTCACGTGATCACGGAGGCCGATCAGGGCAAATACCACTATGTCTACGGCCCCTACGTCAAGCCGGTGCTCACGATCGATCCCGGCGGCGTGGTCTCGGCCGAGACCCACGATGCGTTCGAGGGTGCGATCAAGCACGAGACTGACAGCCCGTCGAAGATCCTCAACTTTCCCTTCCTCAATCCCCAGAACGGGCCGATCTGGATCAATGGCGCCGAGAAGGGCGATACGCTCGCCGTCTATATCGAGAGCATCGTGCCGCGGGGGCCGCAGCCGCGCGGCACCACCGTCATCATGCCGGAATTCGGCGGCCTGGTCGGCACCGGCCAGACCGCGCTGCTCAATCCGCCCTTGCCGGAGCGGGTCAAGAAGCTCGAGATCACGCTCGAGAACGGCACCAAGTGGAACGACAAGATCACGCTGCCCTATGAGCCGTTCATCGGCACTATCGGCACCTCGCCGGAAATCGAGGCGATCTCCTCGCTGGTGCCGGACTATTACGGCGGCAACATGGACCTGCCCGACGTCGGCACCGGCGCGGTGGTCTATCTGCCTGTCAACACCAAGGGCGCGCTGCTCTATCTCGGCGACTGTCATGCGGCCCAAGGCGATGGCGAACTGTGCGGTGTCGCGATCGAGCATCCGACCGTGACCACCGTCCAGGTAGACCTGATTAAGGGCTGGACCATCGCCTGGCCGCGGCTCGAGACCAAGGACTTCATCATGACGATCGGCTCGGCGCGGCCGATGGAGGATGCCGCGCGCATCGCCTATCGCGAGCTGTGCCGCTGGATGGCGGCCGATTACGGTTTTGAGGAGATCGATGCCTACATGCTGCTGACGCAGGCGGGGCGTGTCCGGCTCGGCAACATGGTGGATCCGAAATACACCCTCGGCGCCTCGATCAAGAAATCGTTTCTGGTCTGAAGGGGTCGTTGATGTCGCGCGTGCACAAGGTCGCTACCGTTCAGTTCGAACCGACCATGTTCGAAAAGGAGCGCAATATCGCGCGATTGCTCGAACTCTGCGGCGCGGCGGCGAAAGCCGGCGCCCGCCTCATCGTCACCCCCGAGATGGGCACCACGGGCTATTGCTGGTTCGACCGCGCCGAGGTCGCACCCTTCGTCGAGACGATCCCGGGTCCGACCACGGATCGTTTTGCGGTGATGGCGCGCCAGCATGATTGCTACATCGTGCTCGGCCTGCCGGAGGCCGACAGCGACGGCATCTATTTCAACTCCGCCGTGCTGATCGGGCCGGACGGTGTGATCGGCCGGCACCGCAAGAGCCACCCTTATATTTCGGAGCCGAAATGGGCGGCGGCGGGCGATCTCGGTCATCAGGTGTTCGACACGCCAATCGGGCGCATCGCGCTTCTGATCTGCATGGACATCCATTTCGTGGAAACCGCGCGCCTCGTGGCGCTAGAGGGCTGCGACGTCATCTGCCATATCTCGAACTGGCTGGCCGAGCGGACGCCGGCACCCTACTGGATCAGCCGTGCCTTCGAGAACGGCTGCTATCTGATCGAAAGCAATCGTTGGGGGCTCGAGCGCACGGTCCAGTTCAGCGGCGGCAGCTGCGTGATCGCGCCGGACGGAACCGTCATCGCGGTGATCGACGGCGGCGATGGCTTTGCGCTCGCCGAGATGGATCTTGAGGCTTCGCGCGCGCGCCGCGTCGGCGGCGAAGCCGTGTTTACCCAGCGTCGCCCCAAACTCTATACCGAACTGCTTTCTGACACGTTCAGCTGGAATCCGAGCGACTTCTTCAGGCTGTACGGCCACAAGCCGTGGCCGATGGGACGAACATCGCGGATCACGGTCGCGCAGATGCGGCCCACCGACGACGTCGAGAAGAATTTCCTCATCATGGCGCCGCTCGTGCGGCAGGCGAGACTTCGCGACGGGGCCGACCTCGTGGTGTTTCCGGAGCTTGCGGTCAGCGGCCTGGCCGATCCCGGCGCGCGGGCGCAGGCGATACCCGGACCGCTTACGGATCGGTTCTGCCGGCTGGCAGCCGAGTTCAAGATGCATCTTGTCATTGGCCTTGCCGAGCGCGACGCCGACGCGCTCCACAACAGCGCCTGCCTGATCGGGCCCGAAGGGCTGGTTGCGGTCTATCGCAAGATCCATCTGACGGATGCCGAGCGTGCCTGGGCGATCCCCGGCGAAGCCTGGGTGGTCGCCGACACGCCGGTGGGGCGCATCGGACTCTTGATCGGACACGATGCGTCGTTTCCCGAGGCCGGCCGTATCCTGGCGCTCAGGGGCTGCGACCTCATCGCCTGCCCGGCGGCGCTCAGGCAGCGTTTCAGCACCCCGCATGTGGGATCGCGTGTGCCGCAGAATTATCCGATCCCGACCGGCGCCGATCCCTATCACTGGCATCACTTCCGGGTGCGCGCCGGCGAGAACAACGTGTTCCTGGCGTTCTCGAATGTATTCGATCCCCCGAACGGATATCCGGGCCTCAGCGGAGTGTTCGGTCCCGACACCTTCGAGTTTCCGCGCCGCGAGGCCATTGCGGCGGATACCGAAGGCACGGCGACGGCGGTGGTGGACACCACGAATCTCGACACGGTCTATCCGACCAACATCGTACGCCGGAAGGATTTGGTCGCGATGCGGATGCCGCATGGCTACCGTGCATTGATCAGCAAGGCTGCCGATTGACGCGCGTGTTCAGGGTGCGGCGATAACAATCGAGCAAACGGAGTATTGTGGCATCTCAACCGAGGAGTGAAGCATGGATCTGGGACTGAAAGGCAAGAACGCACTGGTCACAGGCGGAAGCAAGGGAATCGGCCGGGCGATCGCGGATCTGTTCGCCGCCGAAGGCGCCAATGTCGCGATTTGCGCGCGGCAGGCGGAGCAGATCAATAGCGTCGTCAAGGCCCTGCAGGACAAGGGCGTCAAGGTTTGGGGTAAGCCGACCGACGTTGCCGACCCCACGGCGCTGAAGCAATGGATCGATGGCGCGGCCGCCGAACTCGGCGGAGTCGATATCCTCGTCTGCAACGTCAGCGCGCTGGCGGTCGGTGACACCGCGGAAACCTGGGAGCAGTCGTTCCGCACCGACATGATGCACACGGTCCATGCGGTGGCGTCCGCGCTGCCCTATCTGGAGAAGTCGAAGACGCCCTCGATCGTCGTTGTCTCCAGCGTCTCCGGCTTCGAGGTCGATTTCGCCGCCGGTTCCTACGGCGCCTTCAAGGCGGCGCTGATCCATTACGCCAAGGGGCTGAGCAACCAGCTCGCCGTGAAGGGCATCCGCGTCAATGCGGTGTCGCCCGGCAACACCTATTTCGAGGGCGGCATCTGGCAGAACATCGAGCGCGGCTCGCCGGATCTCTACAAGATGGCGATGGGCCTCAATCCGACCGGCCGGATGGGAACCGCGGAAGAGGTGGCCGCAGGTGTTGTGTTCGTGGCCAGCCCAATCGCGAGCCGCATCTCGGGGACCAACCTCATCATCGATGGAGCGCTCACAAAGGCCGTCTAGCAACCTGCTGAAATTGTCGCTTGTGCCTCGATGCGGAGCCTCAGGATGCGACGATTGAGCCGCCGCGTTAGACTTAGTTCGGCCCGGAACGCAGATTGTTCGGCTTGGCCCAGATCACGAGACGGACGTGAAGGAAGCGAACGAGGACGTAGAGAACGATTTCCAGCAGCGCCAGGACGGCCAGCACGGCGAACATCCGCTGAGGCTGACGGTGCCGTTGCATCGCGATCCTGCTCATCTGGGAATTCGTGCCGGCCATTTTCAATGTTTCGAAACTGCTCCTTCCGCCGCCATCCTCGATCGTCCGATCGCTATGGCTGAGAACTATTGCCACGTTCAAGCCGGCGAATATGAAGGGCAATGAATTTGGGAAGATCGGCGGAGCGTTGACGAAGCGGTTTTTGGCAACCGCGCCGAGTCGGCGAGCAATGATTCCGGTGTATCATAAAATGCTGGCTGGGCCGGCGCTACTCCCGGCAGGCCAAGGAGAGCCGTGACGGCAACGAGCGCTCTCGATATCCATTGGCAGCGCCGGCGGCGAACGCAATTGACGGCGGGGTATCGTATGGTCGAGCCCATGTACTTACAGTCCATAAAGGATCTTCAGATCGCCGCTGGCATGTAGGGCGATGGTGATGCCGTCAGCCAGCAGCAGCACCTTATCCAGCTGCACCGAGGAGAGGTGCCCTTCCATGCGAAAGCCATCGTTCAAGGGGCGCGTGAGACGTTCGTTCGCCGCGATAAGCAGGTTCTGGTAGGAGATGCCGTAATCGACGTTCACCGCGCTCCTCAACTGCGCCGCTAGCTGTTGCACGCCAGGGGCGATCTGGCTGTCGTCCGCTGCGGCACCTGCGTCGAGTTCGGCGAGTCCGACGGTCTTGTTGTCGGTGTCGATTTTTGGTGCGGCGGAGAGATAGATCCACTGGCCCGCGTTGGGATCGCTGTCCGAGCTCTTTGCGATGCGCAGGCCGATCACCAGCTTTCCCGATGACGGATAGACCTGAACCTCGCGCACGGTGGTGTCCTGCATCGGCCCGGCTGCGATTGCCTGGCTTATCTTGTCCTTGAGCGCCCCGTAGCCGATGCGGACGGGAAGAATGACATCGAAGGTGCCGGGCTCGGCCACCTCGGTGCTGAGCGGCGGCAGGGGCGTCGCTGCGATAGCCGGCGGCTGCTGGCCGACCACGGTTTCCGCGGAGCCGGCAAGCTCGAGCGATCCCCGCAAGACCTTGGCGTTGGCGCGGACACCCGCGAAAGCCACGCTCCGCGGGGTCAGTTGCATCCAGACCGGCGGGTCATCCGCTAGTTTGATCGGTTCAAACGCGTGACGCCAGGCCGTCTCGGCCTTGCCGTGCAGGTCGAGTCCGCGCGCCGCTGCTAGCGCGCGCGACCGGACGCGGCTTAGCTGGGTGCGGATGCTGGGCTCGACATAGGACGCAAGGTCAACCTCGCGACCGAGTACGTGAAGATACGGCTGTTCGCTCCAGTGGAACGAGTCGCTGATGTTCAGTTGGAGCGACCCATCTCTTCGCAGTTCGGGGCGCGCTTCAACCTCGATCGTCGCGCGCGCTTCGGTCTCGCCGCGAATACGCGCCGTGAAACGGTTGGCTCCCTGGCCTTCGGCCGCGCCATATATGGAGATGGCTCCGAAGACGCGGTCGCCCCGGCCGTACAGCGAAACCGGGCTGGTCCGGTCGACGAAACCCCAGACGTCGCAATTGGCGTTGATGCGGAAGATGAAAACACGACGATGAACGCAGTCGACGCGCTCGTCGATAGTGGCAAGCCGCTTCGGAATATCCCGCTCGATCGCCGCCGCCAGCGCCGGCAGCCCGAACTCGACCGTCGCTGAGATGTGCGAAGCCGTGGTGAACGCTGCCGCGGCGTCCGGACTCAACGGCGGCTTGTCCGCCGGGAGCGCGACCGACGGCAATGCGGCAAGCGCGAGGGCGGCGAGACAGGCCGCATGCAATTGACGGATCATGTGTCGCTCCAAAATTGTTATACTAAATCGAAATCAGGCTCCGCCGCACCCCTCGGCCCTTGTGATCGGCACGTCGCCTTCACTAATTGCCACAAATTGCGACGAGCCGATCAGTTTGCTTCCGTATCTCCGGTGGCAGAGGCCCTCGGCCCGTTCAGTGAAAGCCGTATTCAGCCCAGCGCCTTTTGACCCGCTCGACGAGCGCGGCGGGATAGCCGTGCCGGGATGAGGCGCGGATCGGCAGCATCTCGCCCCATTCATCCGGCGGCAGGCAATTTTAGATGACTTTGCCCGTCGAGCCTGACACCTTCTCGCTCTTGCGCAAGTAAGCGAGCAGCGGCGCCGCATCGATATGATCGAAATTGGCGTGGCCTATGAACGGATGACAGCGCGTGGCGAAGGCCCACACCAATTCGTCGGTGTCGGTCGGATCGACATGATCACCATCGCTCAACTCGCAGCGAGCGGCTCAAGTTCTCCATCGCCCCGCATCGTGCGGAAGGTGATCGAATAGCGCTGCCGCTCGACCGGCGGGATGCTGTGCTCCCAACTGCTGCGCGACTCGCCGTCCATCAGGTAGATCGAGCGCGGCTCTGCGTTAAGTGAAAAGCGCTCCCATTTGCCGCCTTCTTTATTTCCCTGGCGGCGGCGAAAGCGGAAGCGGCAGGCGCTACCGAGCGATATCCCGAACACCTTGTCGAAATGCGGCCTGTCGCGATGCCAGCCGATGCCGACGCCGACGTCATATTCGGTGCACAGCACCTGCCGCACGCTGCCATCAGGCAGTTTGCCAAAGTGCTCCACGGCGCGCGCGGTTCGCTCGAGCCAATCCGGGATCGGCTCGCTCAGTGTCAGTTTCTGCAGCGTGTAGTCGTAGCGGAAGCCGAACGATTTCACGCGCCGGTGGCCTTCGAAGGCGCCGAACTGGAATGGCTGCAGCGGTAGCGCCGCAATGCCTGCGATCAGCTCCTGCTCATCCGCTGCCGAGATGAACTCCGGCGCATAGCGCAGCCCCGCCGGGCCCACGGCCTGGTTATCGAATAATGCAAGCTGGCTCACGGATCACACGTCGTGCAAAGGAGGTTTGCGGGATCACCTCATATGGTGTCGCGCGCCTCTTTCGGGAGGGCTTTCAATTCGCCGGCGAGATAGTCCACCAGCGCGCGCACCTTGGCGGACGGCCGCCGGCCGCTCGGAAACAGCGCGTGCACGTCGACCGAGGGAAGCTGATAGCCGCGCAAGAGTTGCACCAGCCTGCCGGCCTTCACCTCCGGTCCCGCCATCACGCTCGATGCCATCGCGATGCCGAGCCCGGCCATCACGCTCGCGAACAGGCCGGGACCGGAATTGGTGAAGATGCGCCCGGAAACATCGACCGACACTTCGCTGCCGTTGCGACGGAACGACCAGCTGCTCCGGCCGAAATTGCCGGGACCGGCGATGCAATCATGAAGTGCGAGATCGGCCGGCGTCTTCGGCGTGCCGCGCGCGGCGAGATAGCCGGGGGTCGCGACCAGCATGGTCGGCAGTGTCGCAAGCTTGCGCGCGCCGAAGGAGGAATCGTCGAGATCGCCGAGGCGAATCGCAATGTCGCTGCCTTCCGCGACCAGGTCCTGACGGGCATCGACGACCTGCATCTCCACGCGCAAGAGCGGATGCATCGCCAGAAACGTCGGCAGCCGCGGGATGACCTCGCGTGTGCCGTAGACGATGGGCAGCGCAAGGCGGATGGTGCCGCGAAGCGAATCCAGCCCGCGCGCGGCGTCCTCGGCATCCTCGATCTCGGCGAGGATTTCGCGGGCGCGGTCGAGAAACAGCGCGCCGGCATCGGTTACCGTGATGCGGCGCGTGGTGCGGAGCAGCAACGTCACGCCGAGCCGCGCCTCGAGCTCACCGATGATGCGCGACACCGAAGGCTGCGACAGCGACAGCTCGCGGGCCGCTTGCGAGAAGCTGCCGCTTTCGGCCGCGCGGACGAAAACCTGCAATTCCTGCAACCGATCACTCATTTGCATCTCAAATAGATGTTGTCCATATTTGCCGTATACCCCTTTTTCGGCAAATGGACCAGATTTCGCGGGCCAACTTGATCCAAGAGGAGATTCTTATGGCCCTGCAAGACCGTCTCGATGCCTTCAAAGCCGACTTCGTCGCCGGCAAGCTCGCCTTCAAGCCGACCAAGGAGCGGCTCGCGCTGATGGAGCGGGCCACCCGGGAGCTGATCGAATCCGGTCAGGCCCAGCGCGCCAAGAAGGCCGGCGATCGCGCGCCGGAGTTTTCGCTGCAAGACCCCGCGGGCAACCCCGTCTCCTCACGCGATCTGCTCGCCAAGGGGCCGCTCGTGCTCTCGTTCTATCGCGGCGTCTGGTGCCCTTACTGTAACCTCGAGCTGCAGGCGTTGCAGGCCTCGCTCTCGGACATCACTGCGCGCGGCGCCAGCCTCGTTGCGATCTCGCCGCAGACCATGGCCAACAGCCGCAAGTCGCAGCGCGACAACAAGCTCGACTTCCCGATCCTGAGCGACGTCAAGAGCGAGCTCGCCAACGCCTTCGGCATCCGCTTCGCGCTGCCGGATTATCTCGCCGAGACTTACAAGGCCTTCGGCAACAACCTGCCTGTTATCAACGACGATCCGGCCTGGGTGCTGCCGATGCCGGCCCGTTACGTCATCGGCACCGACGGCATCATCGCCTATGCCGAGGTGAATCCCGACTACACAAGGCGCCCTGACCCCTCCGAGTTGCTGCCGGTGCTGGACCGCCTGCGCGCCGACAAGGCCGCGTGATCCGAACTGACCGGCGTGCGTAGCGCGCGCCGGTCGTCAGTGCATGATCCGGAAAAGTGTGCGGCGGTTTTCCCTCGCGACAAACGCGACGCGTTTGCGCGGAGATCATGCACCATCAAAAACCTAAAGCGCGATGGCGATCGCGCTTTAGGGCAGTCCGCGCGCATCGATCTGTCCGATCAGCTGCCGCAGGCGGTCGTGCAGGTCGGCGCTTGTGCCGTCGAGATCGAAGACGGATGCGGGGCTCGACGCCTTGCTGAGCAGCGCGGAGCGCGGGCAGTGGCCGGCGCCGCAGAGGATGTCCTTCAGCTTCTCGCCCTGGACGATGAAGCGCTTCGCATCCGCCGATGACCACGCAACCACCAGCGGCACGTCGATCTTGGTGAGGCCGGACAGCGCGGACTCCCCGTCATATTTGCTCGTGTCGCTGCCGAAATAGGATTTTTCGCCCTCGCTCGGATCACTGTCGGGCCGATAGATCCCCGATACCAGCACGGCGCCGGCGATACGGGAATCGCTTTCCTGGAATTCGCTGTGCGCGAGGAAGCTCGCCAGGTGGAACGCGCCGGCGGCGTAGCCGACCGGGATGATTTCGTCCTTGTTGCCGCCGAACAGGTCGGCGTTTTCATGCACCCAGGAAATCGCTGCGGCGACGTCCCTTGCGCCCGCCGGCCAGGGCGCGGCCGGCGCGAGCCGGTAAGACATGCTGAACGCGACAAGTCCGTTATGTCCGGCAAAGCACATGGCCTGTTCGACGAGCGGGCTCGCGACGGATGTCTTGCCGTCGCTCGAAAAGCTGTCGCCGGCCACAAACACGATGACCGGACGTTTGGCGCCGGCCGTCTGCGCGGTCGCGACGTCGAGGACGTTGAGCTGGTGATCGCCGTATTTCAGATTTCGCGTGAAGGTGACGCCGTCACAGGAGGCGGCATCGTTCGGCGCGGCATTGTCCGTTGCAGCATTGTCGGTTGTAGGCGTCGGCGATGCGGACGGCGCCGGAGCATCGCTGTCCAGCCCGACCCTGATCAGGGCATCATCGAGCCGCTGCCGCGCACCGGGCAGGTGGGAGGCGGCCGTCATCGCCATCAGGAATATAAGTGCAAGGCATTTTATCATTTTTTTGAACCGCGCTTATACCGCCTTCTATCGCTCCAAGGTAGGGCGATTTGACGGCATTTGCCATGGCGGCGACGCCCCTAACAAGCTCGGATATTTCGCGGCCCAATGCATTGCCAGAGGCGAATGAACGGTTCTTGCGCCGTAGGGGCGATGCGGGCACTTTAAGGCGTAGCCATCCGGAAATGAACCATGATCATCCGCCTCATTGCCAAAAGCCGTTCGATCGAGATCGACGATCCCAAAAACTTTCGCGCGTTTTCCGTGCGCATTGAAGGCGCGCGTGAGCCCTCCGTGCAGGCCGAGCTCCTCGGTCGCATCGCGCTGAAGCATGACGGTGAGCATGCCTGGATTTCCGAACAGGCCTTGCGCGATTGGCCATCGTTGAAAGCCGAAGGCTGGTGGCAGGATGGCCTCACTGGCATGATCGCGGCCGTGCAGAAATTCGGCTGGATCGACAACGAGAACCGTGCGATCCGCGCGCATATCGAGCACGCGCCGTAAGCAGCATGCCGGACGGACTGACCAAGTCGGCGCGCCGGGTCTTCGATATCCTCGAATTGTTCCGCGAGCGGCAATGTCCGCTGCGGCTGAAGGACGTCGTCGACGCGCTTGATATGCCGACCTCGAGCGCCGCGGCGCTTTTGAAGACCATGGCGCAGATGAATTATCTCTCGTTCGAAAGCGCCTCGCGCGCCTATCTGCCGACGCCGCGGCTGTCGCAGCTCGGCGACTGGGTGACGCCCGCGAGCTTCGAGGGCGGGCCGATCCAGGAGGCGTTCCGGCGGATCGGCCGCAAGCTCGGCGAGACGATCCTGCTTGGGACATTGACCGACATCTATGTCGAGATCGTCGACATCCTGCGCGCGCGCGAGCCGCTGCAATATGTCACCCATGTCGGCTCGCGCGTGCTGCTCGTGCATTCCGGCCTCGGCTGGCCGCTGCTCAGCGAAATGCGTGACGACGAGGTCGCGCGAATCTACCGGCGCACCGTGCGGCAGAACAAGATCGATGGCGGCATCGCCTCGCTCAATCGCCTGAAAAACGGCGTCGAGCAGGTGCGCCGCGACGGCTATTGCCTGTCGCACGGCATGGTCACGCGCGGCGTCGGCGTGGTCGGCATGGTGGTGCCGACGCCGGCAGGCCACCGCCCGCTCGCGATCGGCATCGCCGGCCCGCAGGAGCGGATCGAGAAGAACCTGACGAAAATCCTGGCGGCGTTTCGTGCCGAGAATGCAAGGCTTAAGAAATTTGCGGGGGAAGGGGATTAGCTTCTTCTTCACCTCGCCCCGCGTGCGGGGAGAGGTCGCATCGCATCGTAAGATGCGATGCGGGTGAGGGGGACTCTCCGCGAGTCGCACTCGTTGAGGCAGCCCCTCACCCCAACCCTCTCCCCGTAAGAACGGGGAGAGGGGAAGAGGCAGCGGTGCAAATGGCGCCTACGCCCCGCCCTCCCGCGCATTGTACCGCTCGATCGAGTCAAACCCCGCCATTAACCGCTGGTGCCGTGCCTCGATCCATTCGCGCGGCTCTTCGTGGGTGAAGATGAAGAACTCGGCACGCGCGATCGCGTCGAGCGCGCGCTTGCCCACCTCGTCCGGTGGTATCCCGGCGGCATGAAACGCCTTGGCGTGCTCGGTGTTCGGCCGGCCGAACGGGCCGCCGAGCCGTTCCGGGCGACGTTGGGCCGAGGCGTAGAGTGTGGTCGCGACAATCGCCGGGCACAGCACGGAGACGCCGAGATGGCTGCCCTCAAGATCGAGCGCCAGCGCTTCGGAGGCCGCGACCACGGCGTATTTGGTCATGGCATAAGAGCCGTTGCGTAGCTTCGGGTTGACCTGCAGGCCGCCGATGGACGCAGTGTTGACGACATGCCCGGCCTCGCCATGCGCCTTCATCCGCGGCACCAACGCGCGGATGCCATTGATAATGCCGAAAATGTTGACGCCAAAAATCCATTCCCATTGCGCGAGCGTGATCTCCCACAGCGGTTTGGCGGCCATCGTGATCCCTGCATTGTTGAACAGGAAATGGATGTTGCCGAATTCGCGCTCGGCCTCGTCGGCGGCGCGTTCGAACGCGGCCGCATCGGATACATCGACCTCGATGGCGCGGGTGCGGACGTTGAAGGTCGAAAGTTCACTGCGCGCTTTTTCCAGCGCCGATTGCTCGATATCGGCGAGCACCAGGTTGACGCCGTTTCGCGCCAGCGCCCGGCAGATCCCGAGCCCGATCCCGTTGGCGGCGCCGGTGACGAACGCCGTCTTGCCGGAGAATTCCATCTGGTCGCTCCTATCTCGCGACGCGTTCGAGCGCGTCGAAACCTTCGAGCATCAGCTCATGGTGGCGCTCCACCGCCGCGCGAGTCTCGGCATGGGTGAACACAAACAACCGCCGCGCCTCGATCGCGCCTATCACGAGCTGCGCGACCTGTGCCGGATCAAGCCCGCTCTCGAGCGCCTTGGCGTAACGCGCATTGCGTTCGGCATTGGCGTTATCAGCGTCGAGCTTGATCGGGCCGCCGAAGCGGGTGGGGCGGTTGCGGCCATTGTCGAGCATGCGGGTCTTGACCCAGCTCGGGCAGAGCACGCTGACGCCGATCGGCGTCTCCGCCAGTTCCGCGGCGAGCACTTCGGACAGGCCAACTACGGCGAATTTCGTTGCACTATAAGGACCGGCAAGCGGCGCGCCGGCGACGCCATTGATCGAGGCGGTGTTGACGATGTGGCCTGCCTCGCCATGGGCCCTCATGTGCGGCAGGAACAACTGCAAGCCGTGAATGAGGCCTTTCAGATTGACGCCGATCACCCAGTCCCAGTCGGAGGCTGCGATGGTCTCGATGGGGCCCGCGCGGGATACGCCCGCATTGTTGCAGAGCACGTGCACCTTGCCGAACTCGGCAAAGGTGCGCTTGGCAGCCTCCGCCAGCGCCTCGCGGTCGGACACGTCGCAGGCGGTGCCGATCGCGGTGATGCCCTCGCGCCGCAAGGCCTCGACCGCCCGGGCGCAAGTCTCCGCCTCGACATCGGCGATTGCGACCTTCATGCCGCGCTGGCCGAAGGCGCGCGCCATGGCAAGCCCGATGCCGCCTGCACCTCCCGTGATGAACGCGGCCTTGCCGGCGAAATCTTTCATGGTCTCACCGGCATTGTCCGTTCACGCCGTGCGCGCCTGCGGCGTGGCCGCGACGACCTCGCGGTTGTGCGCGGCCCTCATGGTCAGCATGAGCGTGCAGGTTGCCGCGATCAGCGCGGGCCCGCAGGCGCAAAGGAATATCTGCTTCGGCGGCAAGCCGAAGGCGAGCAGCGAGCCACCGATCGCGGGACCCGCGATGCCGCCGAGCCGGCCGATGCCGAGCGCCCAGCCGACGCCGGTCGAGCGGATGCGCGCCGGATAGAGCGCCGCAACCATGGCATTGGCGCCGAGCTGGCTGCCGATCATCGCCGCACCTGCGCCGAGGATCGGGATCGCGATGAACGGCGCGGGAAAATTACCGAGTCCGACGGTGAGCACGAAGATCACGCCGGAAGCGAAGCTGCACGCCAGCACCTTTGGCGCGCCGAAGCGGTCGATCATCGGGCCGAGCAGCAGGCAGGAGAGAATGCCCCCGAGCTGGAACATGCTGGCGTAGAACACGGCGACTTCCGGCTTGAGGCCCGACAGGTTGAGCACCGTCGGCATCCAGTAGCTGAACAGATACATGTTGAGCAGGTTCGCAAAGAACACGATCCAGACCAGCACGGTGGTCGCAGCCAGGCCGCCGGTGAAGAGTTGTTGCACCGGATTGCCCTTGGCGACGTCGACGAGCTTGGTCGCGGCGGCCTGCGCGCTAACATTGAGCTGGCGCAGGATCGCCTGCGTTGCCGGCGCATCGGTGCGATGCGCGATCAAAAAGCGCGGTGATTCCGGCAGGAACAACAGCAGGAACGGGAGCAGGATCAGCGGCGGCAGGCCGCCGGAAAGGAAGATGCTTTGCCAGCCGAAAATGGGGAGGATCTGCGCGACCAGCTGGCCGCCGAGGAAGCCGCCGATCGTGTTGCCGCAGAACATCAGCATCAGCAGCGTGCCGCGGCGGCTGATCGGCGAGTAGTCGGCGGTGAGCGCGACAGTGGCGGGCATGGCGCCGCCGATGCCGATGCCGGTCAAAAATCGCATCGCGGTGATCGAGGGCACCGACCAAGCGAAGGCCGACAGCACCGAGAACAGGCCGATGAAGGCGGTGCTCCAGACCAGCAGCGGCTTGCGCCCGAGGCGGTCGCCAAGCGGGCCGGACAGCAGCGCGCCCACTAGGATGCCGACGCTCGACATCACGAAGGCGATGGTGAATTGCGCGGGCGCCACGCCCCAGGCCTTCGACAGCGAAGGCGCCGCCATGCCGATGGTGCCGAGGTCGAAGCCGTCAAAGGCCTGCACCAGCGCGCAGAGCAGCACGACCCGCAATTGCAACGCGCCGAACGGCTGGTTCTCCAGCGCCTCTTCGACCGGCGACTTCAATTCCCCGCTCATCATTGCCTCCCCATGCGAATTAGAAGAGGGTGCCTTGGGCCGGCACTCTTGTTGTTATGTTACGTCAACTTCTGAGCCCAATGCTAGGCCGCGACCTCTTCTCCGAGCGGCACCTTGCGCACTTCATGCGCCTGCAGCGCCGGCAGCACTTCGCGTGCGAAGCGGCGGATCTGATCCATGAACATCTCATGCGGCAGTGCGCCGCGGTTGAGGCTGATCTGCACTTGATTAGCACCAGCGGCTTCCGCGGCCGAGATGATGCGCTCGGTGACTTCCTTCGCGGTGCCGAGCGGCATGTGCTCGGCCTGCCGCTCGAAATCGGCCATGGTCATGTTGCGATAGTCTTCGCGCAGGCCCTGCGCCGCCTTCTGGTTCTCGGGGCGCACATAATCGGTCGAGGACTGCGAAACGTAGCCGGCATCGCGCTGCTTCGCGGTCTCGGTGAAATTGCCGTGGCTGAACAGGGTGCGGTTGAAATAGAGGTGATAGGGCGCGAACTCCTTCACCGCCTCCGCCTTGCTGTCGGCGACATAGGCCGACATCGCGATCGAGAGATGATGCGGCGTGATCTGGTGGCCGTTGCTCGCGAGGCATTTGGCGAAATAGCGGATGATATCTTCCTGCAAGCCGCCGCGGGCGAGGCCCGGCGTGATGACGGCGTTCTTCTTCGCCGCGAACTCGATCGATTCCTTGCTGCCGACGATGGGAATCCAGATTTCGGGGCCCGGCTTCTGCACCGGCCGCGGCCAGAGCGCGACGTCCTTGTAGGACCAGAACTTGCCCTGAAAGGAGAATATCTCCTCGGTCCAGGCGCGGGTGACGATCTCGTAGGCTTCCTCGAACCGCGCCCGTGAATCCTTCAGCGGCACATTGTGCACCTGATATTCACGCGGTATGCCGCGGGCAAAGCCTGAGATCAGCCGGCCGTTCGACAGGCAGTCGATCATGGCGAGCTCTTCGGCGAGCCGCAGCGGCTCGTGCAGCGGCAACAGGTTGCCGTAGATCAGGAGTTTCAGCTTCTTGGTCCGCTGCGCCGCGGCCGCCGCCATCAGGTTCGGCGAGTTCATCAGGCCATAGGGCGAGCAATGATGCTCGTTGAAGCCGACGCCGTCATAGCCGAGTCTGTCCATCTCCTCCCAGGCTTCGAGGTGCTCGGCATAGGTGCGCACTGCGACGTCGGGTTTGAAGTAGCGGTTGGGAAGCGGATAGGGGAGCTCGCTGCCGACCTTGAGATGCTCGAGCTGTTCGCCATAGGCGAGCAGGTCAAAGATAAAAACCTTCATCGCGTTCTTCCCTGGTATCCTCTCGCTGTCCCGTGATCGGGAGCTGTTGCAGGCGAGGTTACGGCGGGAGCGGAGTGCGCGCCAAGGCGCGCGGAAAAATTCCACATATGTGGAAATGACGAAAAGTGCCTGAAAAGCGAGTGGTTTTCAGCCGCCACAATCACTCGGTGCGGGTTTTCCCGCGAAGCGGTCGGCGATCCAGGCCACCGCCGCGTCGGCGCTCTTGGCGCCGGCAAAGCCGTGGCTGACGCCTTGCAGCTCCAGCATGCGCACCGCGCTGCCTGCGGCACAGAGCCGCTTCATGTAGTCCATCGTGACTTGCGGCCGCACCAGACCGTCCGCTGTGCCCTGCGCGAGGAATACCGGCAGCGTGCGCGGCAACAGGCCGGGCGTGTTGCGCACCATCAGCGAATGCCAGGGCTCGATCTCGGCCGGGTTCTTCACGACCAGAAATTCCTGTGCCAGCGGCGCTGCGGTGCGGGCGCGCTCCAGAATATCGAACGGCGATTCGATGCATTCCTCCGCGAGGCGGTCGACCACCGGCATGACAGCTGGCGCCACCACGCTATCGGCCGGCGCGTCATAGATGCGCGACCATGACCACACCGTCATGGCGGTGAGGTTGCGCCCGCCGGTCGAGTTGAGATCGTCGGTCATCAAGGTCGCGAGATCGGTCGCAGGCGCCGCGGCCGCGACGCCAAGGAGTTTCAGCTCCGGTGCGTAACTTTCCGAGATGATACCGGTGAAGAGCGCCGCCTGGCCTCCTTGCGAATGTCCCCATACCGCGTAGCGGTTGCCGCCTGAAAATGTCCGTGCCGCACGCACGGAATCGATCACCGCACGCGCTTCGCTGACGCCGACCAGATAAGGATGCGGCCCCGGCGTGCCGAGCCCGGGATAATCGGTGGCGGCGATCGCATATTCCTGCTCGGTCAGCGGTCGGCTGCCGGCGATCTGCTGGAAGATCAGGAGCGCGAGCGACGGCGCGCAGTGCGGCACGATGCCCGTGGTCGGATGCGCCCAGGCCACGATCGGCCAGCCGCCCTCGGGCGCGGTCCCGGGCGGAATGACGATGACGCCGGAAACCGCGACCGGTTTGCCTTCCGGCGAGGTCGAACGATAGAGCACGCGATGAGCGATGCCGCCCGGCGGCGAATTGCCCATCGATTCCTCGCGGATGATGGAGCCGGGCGGTCCGGCCGCGATCTCGGCCTCGTTGGCTTTGTAGAACGCGCCTTGAGCGTCCGCCGGGCTGACCACGAGCAGCACGTTCGACATAGCCAGCGCCAGCAGGACGATGCGGAAAAGCAGTCGTTTGATTTCGGCGAAGATCACATCAAACATCGTTGTCCCCGTGTTGTTTTACGCCGCCGGAAACTCCAGCTCGAATGCTGCTCCCCGATCTGCTGGCAGGAGCTTGATCGATCCGCCATGACTTGTCATCACGGCTTTGACGATCGCAAGGCCCATGCCGGTGCCGCCGGTGTCGCGGCGGGTGGTGAAGAAGGCGTCAAAAATCTTTTCGCGGTTGGGCTCGGAGATCGGATCGCCGTCATTGGAGACGGTGAGGCGGATCGTCTCGGCTTCGCCGGAGGCTTCCAGCCGCACATTCTTCGCATTATGGCGCATGGCGTTGTCGGTCAGATGCGACAGCACGATCAGCGCCTTCTCCGCCGACATGCCGATCGCGCGGTCGAGGCAGCCGCTCGCCAAAATGCTGCGGGTCGGAAACCGGCTCTTCAGGCCGCCGACGACAAAGCCGAGCTCGGCCTGCTCGTTTTGCGGCACGGCTTCGGCGCGCGCCAGCTCGCGCAGCCGCTGTGTCATGATCTCGAGCCGCTCGGCATCGCCAAGAATGTTGGAGAGAAAGTTCTTTTGCTCCATCCGCGTCAGCGTGTCCTTGTCGCTCTGTGCGGATTCCAGCAGCAATTCCGCCGCGCCCTTGATCGAGGTCAGCGGCGATTTCAGCTCATGGGTCAGATGCGCCGAGAAGGTCGCGATGTAGTCCGAGCGCCGCGAGAGCTGCTCGGCCATGTCGAGGAAGCTGCGCGAGAGTTGCGCGAACTCGCGGGTGCCGTAATGGGCGAGCGGCTGGAAGGCCGCGCGGTCGCCGCGTGCGATCCGCGCGGCGCGGCCGATCAGCTCATACATCGGCCGCGTGATGGTGCGCGAGAACACGAAGCCGATCACCAGCGTCGCCAGGATCACCGCCAGCGCGGCCAGGATGAACTTGGTACGCTCCAGGTAGAACTGCTGGAAGATGTTGTTCGGCGTTCTTGAGGTGTAGATCACGCCGGCGACGTGGTTGTCGACGATCACGGGCATGGCCGAGAACACATGCACGCCGATCCCGCGGCTGAAGGAATAGATCGGCGGCGGCGGCTTATCCGGCACGCGGGTGCGCAGCACCGCCCGATATTGTCCGCGCAGCGCCGAGGCGACCTCCGCGATATGCGCCAGCGATTGACCCATCTCTTCCTTGCCTGCGATCACCACGCCGTGCGGGTCGAGAATGCGAAAGCCCGCCAGCGTCACCTTCTGCGTCTCTGTGATCAGCGGCATCAGCCCGGCGCCGATCTCGACATAGGCGGGATCGGCTGGCGCCTTGGCTGGCTGCGCATCGGGCCTCCGGCGAAACAGCTCGTGGCCGGTGAGATCAAGTGCTGCGTGAATCGGGGTGAATCTGTCCTGCGGGTCTGGCCGCGCCTCCGGCGGAATTTCGGCGCCCAGCGTGATCCCGCTCGCGCGTCGCGCCTCGACCTCGCGCGCAAAGACCGCTGATAGCACCTGGCTTTGCGCGATCAGCTCGGCCTGGGTCTGGCGGATGAGCTGGTTGTCATAGAGGCGGAAGAAGAACAGGCCGATCAGCGGCAGCACCATCACAAAGGCGAGCACCGCGAACACGATCAGCCCGAGCGAGGGCCGCCATTTTTCCCGCAAGACAGCGCTGATCATGCCGGCTTCTCGCAGCGGCCGAGCCTGAAGCCGACGCCATGGATGGTCTCGATGACATTGTCGCAATCGACCGCTGCGAGCTTGGCGCGGATGTTGCGGATATGGCTGTCGATGGTGCGGTCGGAGACCTGGATGTTGAGCTGATAGGCCGCACTCATGATCTGCTCACGGCTGAACACTGCGGTCGGCCGCCCGAGGAACGCCTTCAAAATCCCAAACTCGATCGCGGTGAGGCGGACCGGCGTGCCGGCAAAGGCCGCGACATGCTGGGTCGGATCGATCGAGAGCGCACCCTGCGCGAGCGCGGTCGTTTCCGATGCATGATTCATCTCGCGCACGCCGACGCGGCGCAGGATCACGTTGACCCGTGCGATCAGCTCGCGCGGGCTGAATGGTTTTGTGACGTAATCGTCGCCGCCGATCTCCAGCCCCAGCACGCGATCGATCTCGTCGTCGCGCGCGGTGAGAAACAGGATCGGCACGTCGGAGGACTTTCGGATCTGACGGCAGACCTCCAGCCCGTCGAGCTCGGGCATGCCGATGTCGAGGATGATGAGGTCCGGTCTGTCGGCGGCAAAGCGGGCGAGGCCCTCCTTGCCGTCGCGCGCCTCGGTCACGGTCATGCCGGCTTTCCGCAGCGCCACGCGAATGACTTCGCGGATGTGCAGGTCGTCGTCGACGGCAAGGATGCGGTGGGTCACATTCGTCTCCGGCTCAGCCTGCGCTCGAAGGCTGATCAGGGTGCTTATCCAGCCAGCGCTGCAGCCGCCAGCTTCGAAAACCCCAGCTCCGCCATGATGCCATGTCGGCGGCCAGCGCGGCCAACAGCCGGTGACGATCACAGGGTACGAGATTGACCCCGGGCAGCAGGATCGCCCGATCCAGCGCGGGCAGCGCCTGCGGCCCCAGATTGTAGAGATAGCCTGCGTCGAGGTTCACGCCCTTGCCCCCGGCTTCCTTGCTGTGGGCGACATTATAGTCCGCCATGATGGCGGGAAAGTTGATCAGCGCGCATAAATATAGTGTCGCCGTCAGGCTGATCAGGTTCATCCGGACCAACCAGCCGTTCGTCTGTCCCAGTACGATACGCGCGACAATCAAAACAAGCCCGATCGCCACCAGCAGCATCCAGACCTGCGCCGCGATACGCCAGCCCGTGAGCATGTAGATTTCCACATAGCGATAGAGCCGGAGCATCGAGGAGATGACGAGCAAAATGTTCTGCCCGACCCAGAGATAGACCAGCGGCCGGATGATCGCCGACTTCGCGGCGGCGCCGCCCGGGCGCATTGCCAGAAGCACGAAACCAGCCGCGAGCAGCGCGGTGACGATCAGCGGATAGGCGCCGCGATGGGCATAGTCGGCGTAGCTGATGCCGTCGGGGAGTTTGGCGTTGCCCCAGAGATAGACCATGTCGAGCGCGGTCTGGACCGCGAACAGGAGATTGAACAGGATCAGAGATCGTAGGATCGCACCCGCGTTGAAGAGGCCCGGAAAGCTGGAAGGTACTTCAGTGTTGTCGGCGAGGGGCTGCAGTGCGGCCGGCGCGCGCTCCTCCCGGCGGCGCCAGCGCACGTGAACGAAGGGCCAGATCATCGACAGCACGAAGGCCCAGAACAGCGTCCGCGCAAGGTCGACGTGCGACGTAGCCTCCTTCGGATCGAGCAGCCCGATCCATTTTTCGATCAGCGGGTTGGCCGAGGCGAACAGGAATATGAAGGTCGCGCCGAAGGCGATCGGAACGAACCACATCACAAGGCCGCCCGTGAAGTCCCATGCCGTCAGCATGCGCACGACATCGCCGGTCAAGCGAAATGGCCCGATCAAAAACAGGTCCCGGAATGCACCGAGGCGATCGAGGAACAGCCGTCTAGGCTCCGGATTGGTCAGGATCGACACGGCAAAGCCGAGGCCGGCGACGACGAACAGCAGCGAAAGCGTGTTGAGGTCGTCCATCGCCGGGATCAATCCCGCGATGAGCACGGCGGTCGCAATGAGCAGGCGGCGGCGGTCGAAGCTGATCCTGTTGCCGAGCCAGGATGCCGCGAACAGCACAACGGCAAACAGCGCCATCGATAGGCCGACGCGCTGGGCGTAGAACAGCCAGTCGGCGAGGGCGGCAAGAACAATCGTGATCGCGAACTTGAGCGGCAGGAGATTGCGGGCTTCAGAGCGGACGTCAGGCAGAGGTGATGCGATGTCTGTCATGTAAAATGTCCTGCGTGAACTTTGGCGGGACGGAGAGTGACAAGCGATCGTGCAATTCCTCGACCTCTGCTCTGCAGGGTTTCAGGATTTGCATGCAGAATTTGTGCAGGCACCGTTTCGCGCTGGAATCGCGCCGGTCCCGTTGATAGTTGGCAGAACCGCAGCTTCATCGTTTTGCGGTGCCTCATGAGATTTGTGAAATGGTTCGGGCTGGCGCTGGCCTGGCTCACCGGCCTCGCCTTCACGCTGATCGGCATCTACAAGAACCACCCGGTTCTGATACATTTGCGCGGGCCGGGAACCATTGTGATGGTCGCAACAAGCCTTGCCGTGATCGCGTGGCTCGCGAGATGCGGATGCTGGAAGCGCGCCGGCCTTGCCGGCCGGTGGCTGTTGGCAGTGTGGTTCTTGCCGCCTCTCGCGATGCTGTCGGCGCAGGCCTCGTTCGAGGGCACCAAGCGGAGCGTGCTGCGGACCGAGCCATCCGTCGCGCAAAATCTGGGCCGGCATTTCGTGGTCGGCTATTCCGACTTCGATGAGGTGGCACAGCTTGCCGAGAAAGGGCTGATTGCCGGCATCTATGTCGGCAAGGGCAATGTCGGGCAGCGCAGGCCCGCTGTGATCAAAGCGGAGATCGCGGCGCTGCAGGCACGCCGGCGGAAAGTTGGCCTGCCGCCGCTGATGGTGGCCGCCGACCAGGAGGGCGGCGTGGTCTCGCATCTGTCGCCGCCTTTGACACGACTGCCGCCGCTCGCGAGCCTTACACCACTCTCGCCCGAAGCGCGGGTGAAGAAAGCGGAGGAGTTCGGCAGGACCCATGGCCGCGAGCTGGCGTCGCTCGGCGTCACCATGGATTTTGCGCCTGTGCTCGATCTCAAGCCGAAGGCAAAACGCGCCGGCATCGATCTCAACACCATGATCAGCGAGCGCGCGATCTCCGATAACCCCGCGCTCGTGACCGAGATTGCGTCTGCCTATGTACGCGGCCTC
>Ga0210384_10001572_pt1 | contig 30661 bp, 22 predicted proteins | sample IncBWH2MmetaG_FD_160574 | JGI IMG/M metagenome (GOLD analysis project Ga0210384, IMG submission 160574) | Forest soil microbial communities from Barre Woods Harvard Forest LTER site, Petersham, Massachusetts, United States - Inc-BW-H-2-M | ecosystem: Environmental > Terrestrial > Soil >...
GGTGACTTTCTGCGACAACTCCGCCCGGGCCGCGTCGAGTTGCACGCGCGTTTCGCCCAGCGAGCGCTGCGTCTCCTGGCCGAAACCATCGAGCTCTTGCCGCGCCTGGCGTTGAATCTCATCCGTGAAGGCCGCGGTTGTGGTTTCCGCAGCTTCCGCAAAGAGAGAGCGTGCTTGTTCGAACGCGTCGCGCACGACCTCTTCCATTTGCGTCTGCGTGTGGCCGATGAAGCTGCGGCTCGAGTGATCCAGCTCGCTGGCGAAAACGCTGGAGACTTCGCCGGCCTTCTCGCGAAACTGATTCTCCGCCTGCTCAACGGTTTTCTCCGTGAGGCTTTGAATCTGCGTCTGCGCCTTTTTCTCGTACCATTCGGCGGATTTCATCAGATCGTCGACCGCCTGATGCTTCAGGTCGGACGCTCTGGTTTCAATCTCGGCCAGGTTACGCGCCGCAACCGTTTGCGCGGCTTCCTGCAGAATCTCATCCACGCCGCCCAGGTTTTCGCGGAAGCGCGCGAGAGATTCCGCGAAGGCTTCGTCTGCCTCGGTGCGGATGCGGTCCTGTTGCAATGTCAACGCCGCGTCGAGAAGCGAGCGGCCACCCGCGAGGCGGTGAATTGCTTCATCCGTCCTCGAGATGTGCGGCTGCACCATGGAGTCGATCTGCTGATCGAACCGCGAAATCGCGAGCCCACAGTGTTCTTCAAACGTTGTGCGGATTCGCGCGTTGAGTTCTTCGAGCAGCGTCTCCGACTGGCGGTGCAATTCGTTGCGATGCAGGCTGAGCAGATCGTCGACTTGGGACTCAAAGCCGGCGAGAGCTTGCCTCTGTGATGTTTCGGCGCGAGTGGAAAAGTTTTCCAATCGCTCGCTGGATTCGGCGGCACGCACCAAAGCGGCATCCAGCCACTGCGATTGCTCTTGCAAAGAGTTGCGCAACGCGGACAAGTGTTGCTCGGCTTCGTTTGCGGCGCTGCTCATGGATTCACGAACCGCCGCCGTCTGCTGCTCTGCTTGCTCTCGTAAAGAGTTGTGCAAACCCGCGATCCGCTGCTCAGCTTCCGCCGCGACGCTCGTCATGGATTCACGCATTGCCGCGCTTTGCCGCTCCGCTTCCTCCTGGAAACTGCCGCGCAGCGCGGTGATGCGTTGCTCGGTCTCGGACGCGGTGCTGGCGATGGATTCGCGGGCACCTGCGGTCTGTCGGTCCGCTTCTTCCTGCATTTGTGATACGCGCGTGCGGATGTGTTCGTCGAGTCCTGTTGTTGCCTTCTCCTGGGCTGCGGCCAGTGTGCTTTCGACCGTCGAATGCCAAAGCTCGTGCGCCGCCTTCACTTCGTTGTCGAGATGCGACTGCCAGGAGGACTGCGCGGCTGAAAGTGAAGCCATGGCTTGCTGTCTAATCTCGTTGGCAGCCTCGCTCATGGCCTCGCGGTGTGCGTTAGCCGCTACTTCGCGTTGCCGCGCTACCTCGTCCACCTCGCGGATCGAGTCCGCAGCGCGATTGGCGATTTGTGTTTCTGCGTGTTGTGTTTGTGCGCGCAGCTGGGCAGCGGATTCCTCCGCTTGCTGGCAAAGTGTTCGAAGCGATTCCACGGCGCTCGCGAGATGCTGCGTTTGTTCGGTGCGCTCGGCGGTGCCTCTGTCCGAAATTTGTTGCGTTAGCGCCCGTGTGAGCTCTTCGAGCTGCGGCGCGATCCAGCGTGGAAGCTCACGTTGCAGCGCTTCCGCGGCTGCGGTGTGCGCTGCGCGCGAACGCGTGTCGGACTCTTCCTGAATTTTTGCAACCGCAGCGGAAACTTGCTGCGCTAGTTGTTCCCTGGCAACTGAGAATTTTTGTTCCCACTCCTCGATCGACACGCGGCGCTCGGCGGCGACGGCTTGGGCCGCTACTTCGCGCGCCGTGGCCTGGATTTGTTGCTTCGCGTCGGCCATCAGCCGCGCCATGTGCCTTGCCAGTTGCAACGAGGCATCCGTAGTGCTTGCCGGAGCAGGGAAAATGCGCAGATTGTCTTGCGCAACCGTCGCGGCAGGTTCCGGTTCCGTAAGCGGCAAGTGGATTTCTGTAGTGTCCGGGGCCCGCTGAGAAACATCATTCGCGCCCTCGGGAGCGCTCGAAACGCGTTTGCTTTCGGAAGGAGCAAACCAATCCGGCGGCGGGAAGGCAATACCCCAGGTGTTGCCCGGAACTTCCAATTCGAGCGCCACCTGGAAAAGTTGCCGCACCGTGCGCGGCCGTTGAATCCATGCTACGCGTCCGCGCACAGCTCTCGGAGGCTGCCCGGTTTCCGGATGCGGCACTTCGAGCGTCACCCACATGTTTTTCAAAACATAGTGCTTCGATTGGTAGCGGCAGCCGTGGCAATTGATGATGAGCGTGGAGGTGCGTTCCGTGAACGGGCGTCCCAGCGCGTCCACACCCGTCACTGCGAGCGGAACCGCTTGCATGATTCGCGTGCTGCGGCGCTTCCGCAATTCCTCGTTCTGATGTGCGACTGATTCAGACATTATTTCCGTTGTTTCGTCGGCAAGATTGCCGCTCTGCTCGTCCATGGACACCGTCGCCGCTCCTAGAGTTGGGCCGAACTCCCAGATCGCTTACGACTGCTTGGTTGTTGTACCGTCTGAGGCCGGCGTACGGTGCGTTCCAGTGAGGAACTCCCATGCTTCCTTTGCGACCCAGATTGGTCCTACCAGCAAATAAATCGGTCCTTGAAAAAACGCCGGATGGTTTCCTTCGATCTTGTGTCCAAGAAAAAGAAAAATCCAGCCGCCTACAAAAAAACTCGCTCCCCAAATCCACTTCATGAAAATCAGCAGAATAATCCCCGCAAAAATCATGGGGATACCCAGGCCGTGGAGAAGCTTATTCCAGCCGGAAGAATGCTCGTGATCGTACTGCGCCATGTAGTGCGCCAAGCCTGGCATAGCGCACCTCCTTGCGGTGGGGGACCACTCCGCGGGAATCAGACTCTACACCCAAAATGGTCCGTTGGCTAGAGGCGTCCATACGTACTAGAACGCATCTGACCGTGTCTCAAAATCGCATCGGGGGAGCATTCGAGAGGGACAACCAAACGTTAAACTCAGACTAACTTTCAGCTCTTCCTGAGGACGGTAGGCTCAGAAAACGGATTTTAAAGGTCTCGACGCCCTTCGAGGGCTTTGAGCATGGTGACTTCGTCGGCATATTCCAAATCGGCACCAACTGGAATTCCGACCCCGATGCGCGTCACGCGTACGCCCAGCGGTTTCAACAGTTTAGATAGATAGACCGCCGTCGCCTCGCCCTCCGCGGTCGGATTCGTGCAAATGATGATTTCTTCGACCGTCCCGCCCTTCAGCCGCTCGATGAGAGGCTTAATCCGCAGCTGCTCCGGCCCTCGTCCCGACAGCGGCGATAGCGAGCCGCCTAGAACGTGATACATCCCGCTGTACGTGCGGGTTTTTTCGATCGCCATAATGTTATGTGCTTCTTCCACCACACAAATCATTTTTTTGTCGCGATTCGAACCCGTGCAGAAGTGGCATGGATCATTTTCCGTGATATTGCTGCACACCGAGCACTCGCGGATCTTTTCCTTGGCGTCGCGAATGGCGTCCGCCAGCCCAAGTGCGTCCTCCGGAGGGCAGCGCAAAATAAAGAAAGCCAGGCGCTGTGCGGTTTTCTGTCCGATACCGGGGAGATGCTTCAATTCATCGATAAGTCGTTCAACGGGAGCGGCAAAATCAGGCATGCAAGATGTGTAGCACAGCCGCGCATCTCCGCGCAAACCAGGAGGAGATGTGGTCGTGGATCAGTTTGAATCCGCAGTCAATTTACCTCTCGCCCGCAGCTGTACAGGTCACTTTTTGGGCTGCGATACGCTCAGCGGAATAGAAGCAATCAGGTACTTGGTCTGATCGCTGTCAATCGGATAGATTTCCAAACGCGTCGTGCTCGCCTTCCCGAACGCTTGCGTCCCAAAGTCATAGACCTCTCCTGCCTCCGCTGTGACATGCGCGAACGCCATCAGTTTTCCTAGCGGGGTGCTCGACTGCAAGTTAATACACGCATAATGCTCACCGGGGTCTACCGACACGGCAAAATAGGAATTGTGCTTAAAGGCGCCTACCCATGCTCCGTCCAGACCGATCCTCGTCACGCAAGGTCCGAGGCAGTTCCCCGCGCCCGTCTCCTGAACGAAGTAAATCAATGCCTTTCCGGGTTCAGGCCGCATCGGCGAGTGCTGTGCCTCGTCCTGTTTAACGGTAAAAGCGACGGTTTTGGGACCGCAGGCCGCTGTAACAACCTGAGACTGGTCTTGCGCAAACGCCGGTACAGTGATAAGCATCACCAAGATGATAGTTCTCATGAGGTTCCTCCTGCAGATACTTCCCTGTAGACAGCCGACTCATTTTTGCTTGGGCGCCTCTGCACAATATAGACGGCACTGTCGTTTGCGGGGTTACCGTCGCTTCCCTCTCGGATTTACGCTTCTCGCAAAGTGACCGTCGCGGGCCTGCCATTCCAATAGCATCTTTGTAACCGACTGGATTAAAGCCACTTAGCGTCGGAGCATTTACTACCTCTAGGTTCCCTCGGAACAAAATGCAAGATTCCTTCCACCAAGCGTTCTACCATCATAAGTAATCGAGCGGTACAGCCGAGGAACACCCATGCCCCAGCCTCTCTACCTTTTGTTTGGTCTATATGGGTTACTACTGCTCGCCACGCCTTTTTTGGCGATTGCGCTGTATTTCAGGAATAGCAAACTTCGCAAACAACTAAACGAACTCGCCGAAGAGAACACGAAACAACACACAAAATTGCAACGCGCCATCGGCGAACTGCAAAGTAAGCTCGGGGCCACAGCTTCGTACAGGACTCCAAGTGTCGAGAAACCCGCCACAACCGAGGCTAGCCAACCCAGTGTCGTTCCTGTTCCACCATCTTATCCGCATGTACCGATTCCCTCGCCAATAGCGGTGCCTCCGCAATTCGTACCGCAGCCTCCCCTCAAAACGCTAACAGCGCCACCGATTCCTCCCACAGAGAAAACGACCGAAGCGGCGCCAGAACAAAAGCCGCAAGCCTCGCCGCCATCTGTGCCCCTTCCGCCTGTAACCGCAACGCCGCCGGCAATTCCTCCCGTTACGCCGACTGAGCCGAAACCGATTGAGCCGAAGCCGCTCGTGCCCACACCACAACCGCCAGCCCCCGAATCTCAGCCAACTACTCCGCCCGCGCCTCCAAGAGTCATCATACCGCCCGCAGTCCCGCACACGCCCGCGATGCCTCCGCCGCAGCCCGCGGCAATCCCTCCTGCTGCCAGTGCGCGCGTTTCCACGCCGCCTCCATTCTCGCCTCTACGCGCTTCCGCGCCTAAGCCGACGATGAAAGATCGCATGAGAGCGATCTCGGCTCTGGAAGACGCGTTGGGAACCAATTGGTTTGCAAAGCTCGGCGGCATCATGGTCGTCATCGGCGTAACGACTATAGGACTGATCAAGCTGCAATCTTTTGGGGCTGCGGGAAAAGCAATCGTTTCCTATCTCGTGGCGTCCCTGCTTTTGGCAGGCGGCATCTTCCTGGAGAAGCGCGAACGCTATCAACTTCTCGGTCGCGTCGGAATCGGGTGCGGTTGGGCGCTCCTTTTCGGTAGCACCTACGGAATCCACAATTTCCCCGCGATGCGCGTCCTCGATTCACTCGTTCTGGACTGCATCCTCATGCTTCTTGTGGCGCTCGCCATGGCCGCGCACACGCTGCGCTACAAATCCCAGTTCGTCACCGGCCTCTCCTTTCTCCTCGGTTACACAACGGTCGCTCTGAGTTTCAGCGAACTCCCGTCGGGATCTTCCACGGGCGCCAATGAGAGCGCCGTCTACGGATTGCTCGCAGGCGTGTTCCTCGCAATCGGACTGGTTACGATTGTGTTGAAGATGGGCTGGTTCGAACTCGAAGTCTTCGGCATTCTCTCCAGCTACCTCAATCATCTCTATTGGCTCTACAAAATCCTCGGCCCCAATGGCGCGCATGGCCGCGCCTTCCCCGAGTATCACGCCAGCATCGCCATGTTGTTCTTCTACTGGCTGACGTTCCGCATTTCCTACGTCCTCCGGGGCGTCAAAACCGATTTCGAGGAACACGTCTCCACCGTCGCCGCCCTTCTCAACACCCTCCTCCTCCTGGGTGTGATGAAGTTCCAATCCGTTCAGCCGGATCTCGCCTACATCGCTCTGCTGGCTATTGGCGCCTTGGAGTTTATGTTCGCTCAGCTTCCCATCACGAGACGTCGCCGCCGCGCCTTCATCATTCTCAGTCTCCTGGGCGCTGCGCTCATGATTGTGTCCGTTCCATCCCACTTCTCTGGCAACCCGGTCGCGTACCTCTGGCTTGTCGGCGCCGAAGTCTTTCTGTTCGCCGGAATTATTTTCGAGGAAGTCGTGTTCCTCCGAGTCGGTCTTTTCACCGGCTTGCTCGTCGGCATCGATCTCGTCGCCTTCAACTTCCGCCCGCTCGTCGAGTTGCGAGCCAAATCAGAAGACCTGGCGTCGGAGTCCGGCATTCTCTTCGCAGTGTGCGGCGTCGCCCTCTATCTCAATGCCCTGTACGTCGGTTCGCGATGGAAAGATTCCTTCCGCGCTTCGCTCGATCGCCGCCTGCTGGACATCCATTCGCATTTCGGAGCGTTCGCCACTGCCGCAGCGGTTTGGGCTCTTTTCGCCAATGATTGGACCGCGCTGGCTTTCGCGGCCATCATGCTTGCCCTCGCCGCTCTTGGCCGCCGCCTCGAATCGCGCCATCTCCAGATTCAGTACGCCCTGCTTGGCACGCTCACTCTCTATCGCGCGCTTGCCTTCAATTTGCACATCGAAAGCCCGGCGCACACGCACATCACCACGCGCCTCATCACGCTGCCCATCCTCGGAGCGATCTTTTATCTTACAGCGAAACTCGCCGCCCTGCGCGACGATCACGAACAGCGCGTATTCCGAGGACTCTTTGCGTTCGCAGGAACCGCTCTCTTCGCGGCGCTCATCTGGTTTGAAGTGCCGGAGCTTTGGCAGCCGCTCCTCTTCATCGCCTTCGCCGTCGCTCTTTCCGAAAACACGCGCGCTCTCCGCTATCAGGTCCTTGCATTCCACGCTCACGCCATCACGCTTCTCGCCGTCTTTACCGCGCTGACCGCCGACCAGTTCAACGTGCATGTCTGGCACACCATCCCCGTTCACGCGATAGGCGCGCTGCCCGTTGTTGCGGGTTGCTACTGGATTGCCAAACGTCTCGGTGCACAAAACGCGCGGCACGCGGAAATCGCGCGCGTCGCTTACACATGGATTGCCGCTGGCGTGATGGTTTGGATTCTCGAAGAAGCGCTGCGGGCTCCGTGGATTGCGGTCGGCTGGATCGCTTTTGCCGTGACCCTTGCGCTAGCAACCCGTTGGATTCGTTATCGTCAGCTTGCCTGGCAAGCCAACGTCGTCGCGCTCGCTGCGTTCATACGTACCTACACATTCAACTTGAATCTGTACGGGCCGCTCTGGCGCGGCGTCTCTATGCGCCTCTTCACTGTCGGCCTCGTCATCGCCGGCGCCTACGTACTTGCCAAGATCGCCGCAGACGCTCTCGAAGAATTCGAATATGTCGTTCGCAACGCGTACACCTGGGCCGCGGCGCTTTTCTTTGGCCTTCTGATTTTCGGCGAAGCGCCGCATGACTGGATGGCGGTTTTCTTCCTCGCCGCTGGAATCATCCTCGCGCTCGTCGGACGCCGCTGGAGCCTTCCGCACCTCGGTTTTCAGGAACATCTCTTTGCCATCGCCGCCGTCGCTCGTACGTTTGACTACAACTATCATCTGACCACCTACTACGGAAATTTAAGCGTCCGCATCTTCACTGTTTCGATTGTTGCCGCGGGGCTCTACGCGATTTCACGCAAAGCAACAGCTGCCGGCGCGCCCTACGCGCTTTCCTCGGCGTATTTGCACACCACCGCCGCCACATCTCTCCTTGCACTTTTGATGTGGTACGAAGTTTCTCCCGGCAGCGGTTGGCTCGCCGCGTTGTGGGCAATCTTCGCTTTCGCTCTCGCCGCCGTCGATCGCCGCTTCAAGCTGGACGACCTGCGCTGGCAGGCTCATGCTCTCGCCGCGCTCACGATGATCCGCAGCGTCAGCATTAACATGTACCTCGAGAATACCTGGCACGGCCTTAGTGTCCGCCTTCTGTCTCTCTCCATCGTGGCGGTCGTTTTCTACACGATGTCGCGCCTCGTCCGCATGCCGGAGCAGTGGCGCGCCCGCGACTTCCACCACATCTATTCGTGGTCAGCTTCACTGATTGTCTCTCTGCTACTCTGGCACGAACTGCGGCCTCTCAGCATTGCCGTTGGCATTGCCGCTTTTGGCCTGGTTCTTTTCGAATACGGCCTGTTGCGCAAAATCGCGCAATTCCGCTATCAGTCATACGTCGCCTTTACCGCCGCGTTCGCGCGCATTTTCTTCGCGAACCTCGGCGCGGGTGAACCCGGCGTTTTTTGGAGCGACCGGATGATCACCGTCGCTCCGCTCGTCCTGATTTTCTTTTTCGTGTACGCGCAGCTTCCCTCGAATGAGGAGAACATCGGGCGCGACCGCCGCTTCCATTTCGATTCGTTCGTCGCCTATCTCGGAACAGGCACTCTCGCCGCGCTCTTCTACTTCCAGTTCCCGGACGAATGGGTCGTCACCTCCTACGCCGCGCTCGCGTTTGCTTTGTTTGCGGCCGCGTGGGCCCTGCGTCGTCCTATTTTCTTGCACCAGGCAATTCTTCTCACTCTGGGAACTTTTGCCCGCGGCATGGCCCACAATCTTTTCGGTGGCAGTTATTTGACCGGCGGCGATTGGAAGGGTCGCTACTTCGTCGTCGCCTCGGCCGCCGCGATTTTGCTCGCGACCCTTTACTTTGCGTTTGAAATTCGCGGACGATACGCGCCGCCCGCCAACGCGAGCCGCTGGAAAAAAATCACCACTGCGCTTGTCGCCAGGCCAGAGCAACTCCAGTTTTTTGTTCCCGTGATTTTAGTCGCCACGATGTTTGCCCTGAAAATGAATTCCGAATGGGTCACGGCCTCATGGGGTCTTGAAGGACTCTGCATCGTTTTGCTCGCATACCTCGTTAAGGAGCACAGCTATCGTCTCACCGGGTACGCGATGTTGGTGCTTTGCGTGGCAAAAGTGGCCGCCATGGACTTTTGGCGAGAAACCCTGTTTGAGAGGGGAATCTCTGTTGCAATAGTGGGCAGCGTACTCTTGGCAGTCGCTCTGCTCCATACTCGCCTCAAAGAGGTTTTCGAGCATCACCGATGAAGCGTGCCGCGGTCTTCATTATTTTCTTTGCAATTCTGGGCGTCTCTCTCGCCGGCCTCTATTGGAGCCAGCGCCGCGCCAAGTCCCCTCCCGTCTCCCCTAACGCGATTCTGAACATGGCCGCCGACGCGCAGCGCGACTTTACCCGCGTCCCCATGCATTCCACGCGCCTGAGTGACGAGCAGGAAATCAACATCGGTCGTCTGCTGGCCGCCAACTACTCCGGCGTGATTGGGAAACTGACTCCGGAAGACGAGGCGCTCGAAAAATATGTCCGCCGCGTAGGGGGCACGGTCTCCGCCCACGCGCACCGCCATCTTGACTACAACTTTCACCTGATCCCCGATCACAACATGATCAACGCCTTTTCGCTCCCCGGCGGCCCCGTCTACATCGGGGAAGGCATGCTCGATCTGATGGAAACGGAAGACGAACTCGCCAGCATCCTCAGCCACGAAGTCGAGCACATCGACCACTATCACTGTATCGAGCGTTACCAGATCGAAGCCAAACTCAAAAATTTGAACCTAGATATCGTCGGCCAGCTTCTGCAAGTCCCGTTGGAATTTTGGCAAGCCGGCTATCACAAAGACGAGGAGTTCGAAGCCGATCGCGAAGGCGTTCGCCTCGCCGTCGAATCCGGTTACTCGCCGTACGGAGCTGTCGACATTTTTACCCGGCTAGCAAAGCTCTGCAACGAATACGTCATCCACGCGCAAAGCCCCGAAGAAGAATTGTCCAAGCTAGCGATCCAAAGCCTCACCGGCTACTTTCGCTCGCACCCGCTCCCTTCCGAGCGCCTCGACCAAATCAACCGTCTCATCGCCCAAGAGCATTGGGAAAACCGCAAGACGCAAAAGCCGTTCCACGTCGAATACGAAGTCCACAACGGCCAATTCGTGAAATAGCAGCTTGGACGAAAAACGTGGAATGCGAATGAAGGAAGGGAATTAAACGAGGAAACGTTAGGCCGTTAAAATAGCCCGGGGATTTTCATTCCGGATATTCCGGGAATGCTACCAGCGAGATTCTTCATCTGGTTGGCGAGTTCTTCATCGACGCGGCGGGAGGCTTCGTTGACCGCGGCGCGCACTAGGTCCTGCAACATTTCCTGATCCTTGCTTGCAAAAACTTCTGGCTCGATCCGCAGGTCCACGATTTGCTTCTGGCCGTTCATTTTTACAGTGACCATGCCGCCGCCCGCCGAAGCTTCCACGGCTACGCCATTCACTTGTTGCTGCAAGTCTTCCTGCACCTGCCGCAACCTCGAGAGCATCTGCTGGATCGCATTGACTTCCATCAGGACTCCTCTTGGCGCCATTTTACTTCGGAGATCTTTCCTCCGAAGCGTTGCAGCATCGACCGCACCATCGGATCTCGCTCGAACTGCTCGCGCAACTCTTGAGTGCCCGATGTTCCGCGCGACGCAGTTGCCGCAACTGCTTCTACTTTAGCACACACTCTTACAGGACGGCCCAGCACTTTGCTCGAAGAGGCACGGACCCTTTCCAGTGAGTCGCGTCCTTCCATCATCTCGGCGAACGCGCGCTTGTCCGCCGAAAAATAAATTCTCAGCTCCGCGCCTTCCAGTTCCCATCGGCTGCCTTGCTCCACGATCTCTCCGAGAAATTTCTGCTGCGCCTGAATCGCCGTCTTGATTTCTGTAACTTGTTCCTGCGTGATTCCATCAGCGCGCGCCTCAGCAGCAGCCTCGGTGCTCGCCTCGTTCTCTACTTCAGATTCAGGCGAAGCTCCAACGGTTGCCGGAGGCTCTGGTGCTGGCGCCGGAGCGGCCTTGATTTCCGCGCGGGCCGGTGCTGCCGCCGCAGCCCTCGGAGAAAAACTCGGCGCAGTGAAGCGCGGCGGAGCAAAAGTTGTTTGCGGTGCAAGCGAAACACCTCGGGTTGGCAGCACTTGCGGTGCAGCTGTAGTGGCAGCCGACACGGCACTGCTCCTCGTCGCGCCTGAGCTTGCTGTGTTCACTGCCGTCCCACTGCGAAGTTCCGCCAGCAACTCTTCCATCGGCGCGAGCCGCTGCGCGTTGATCAGCCGAAGCAAGCCCATCTCCAAATGCACGCGGGCATCGGGCTTCCGTCGAAGATCGTCATCGGTCTGCAAGAGAATCTGGAAAAATCGCGTGAGGTCCTCTTCGCTGAACTGCGCCGCTGCATTCGCCAGGGCGGGTCGTTGATCCGCCGTAGCTGCGATCAAATCCGAATCCGCGCCGGAGACTCGTGCGATCAGCAAGTTGCGCATGTGGCGGATGGCCTCACGGCAAAAATGTTGAAGATTGCGCCCTTCCTTCTGGAACGTGTGCACCAGCCCGAGAGCGCGGTCCGCCGATCCTTCAGCGATGGCCGCGACAAGTTCATTGAGCGAATCTTCAGGCACAACCCCAAGCAGTTCGCGAACCTCTTTGTCCGAAATGTTGTCGCCGCAGTAGGCTCTCGCCTGTTCCAGCAGAGAAAGCGCATCGCGCAGGCTGCCTTCCGCCATTCGCGCAATCACCGCCAGTGCGCCCGGCTCGATCGTCAAGTTTTCTTTCTTCGCGATCTCTTCCAGACGCCCGGTGATTTCCGCGAACGTCAGCGCTCGGAAATGAAAGTGCTGCGAACGCGAACGAATCGTATCGGCCAGATTTTCCGGCTCGGTCGTGGCCATCACGAAAATCACGCGGTCCGGCGGCTCTTCAAGTGTTTTCAGCAAGGCATTGGAAGCTTCGCTCGTGAGCATGTGCGCTTCATCGAGAAGCACGACCTTGCTGCGCGAAGCTGCCGGCGCGTAGCGCACCATCTCGCGCAACTCGCGGATCTGGTCGATGCCGCGATTCGAAGCCGCGTCGATTTCGATCACGTCCAGGGAAGTTCCCGCCGCAATCTCTTTGCATGAATCGCATTCGCCGCAAGGTTCCGCTGTCGGTCCGTTCACGCAATTCAGCGCCTTCGCAAGAATGCGCGCCGCAGTGGTTTTTCCAACGCCGCGCGCGCCGGAAAAAATATACGCATGCGCCACGCGATTGTTCTTGATCGCGTTTGCCAGCGTAGATGTGACGTGGGATTGTCCGACGAGATCGCTGAATGTTTGCGGGCGCCACTTCCGTGCTATGACCTGGTAGCTCATTTGTCGTCAGGCTACTTCGAACTTCCGTCCTGTTTCTTAAGCCAAAGCAAAAAAAAGACCATCCCCACGAATGCCAAAACAAACGTAACGAGGATTGTTGCACCGAAGATCATGATTACGTTCTCAGAGCCCAGCGCGCGCCAGCTAGCTTTCGATTTTCACTGTCAACCGCAAACTGTTTTTCGGCGCGAGGAACTTCGGGTGATCCGCGGCACCCGAGGCAATCCCGATACCGTTGCTCCCTTCCGGGCCTGGCGGGGTTCGCGGGACCTCGTTGCACAGAGCCCGAAGTTCCACGCTCCGACAGCCGCGCTCTTGGCGCCGCTGCTGGTTTGAGTTTAACACACAGAAGTTTAAGTCGCGCCACTCGAGGAATTGTTCCGCGCCGCGATTCGATTTCCCAAACTAAATTCCAGGCGCAGCAGCCACTTCGCAACAAGTCGGCTCACAGCAAGTCTACGGTTTTGCTGTTGCGGCGGGAGCGTCCGGCGGCTGCACTTCGGATGGATTCACCCAATTCACTTTGAACGGTCCCGTGCCATGGATCTGTACGATCGTTTCGCCCTTGCATAGCGCAAAATGCCGCATCTCCTTGGGCATCATCACGAAGTTCCCGACGTTCATCGTTTGCAGCTTGCTCTCGTCGAAAGTTTCACCAGCGGCTACAAGGAACGTTCCTTTCAACACCGTCAAATTTTCGTCCGTGGGATGCCAGTGCGCAGGAACTTTGATTCCGTCCGCGCATCGAATGCGGAGCACAAACGCCGCATTGTCGGCATTGAAATCCCCGGACACAGCGGCCAGTTCGCAGCCTTTCATGATCGGGATCCATTTCAGATCAGCGAAGCGCACGATTTTGTGCGCTGAGTCGCTTTCTTTTTTCTCCTGGCCGTAACTCGCGGCCCCGAAAACTGTCATCGCCAGTGCCACTGCACAAATACTTTTCGATACTTTCTTTTTCATTGTCGCTCCCTCCGCCGGAACAACGCGAGGGCAGCCGCCGTTTTAGTGGGCGGCTGCACACTTACGTTTTCTGAATTGAGACATTTCCTTTGCCTTGCTAGTTCTTGGGATAGTTGGGGTCGGCTTTCACTTCCAGAATCTGCTTGGTATGCCGTTCGCTGTGCGCAGCGATGAGGAGAACAAACTCGTAACCGTCAAGCTTTACTCCCATCGGGCTGTCGAGGCCGTGATCGCGCAATCCCGGCGTCGTTTTCACGAACACTTCGGTTTTCTCGCGGCTCTCGACGAAATGTTTGATAGCTCCGTCGGGTGCGCCGAAGCGGTTCGTCGGGACAAGCGGCTCGGGCGCCTGCGCCTTTTGCGAGCGGTCAGGAATCATCGTCACAACCATGTCGTCGGTCTTTTTGAGGTCGCGGCCGGGAACTGCGGGGGCGATCATCACTTTTTCAACAATGATGGTGCGGATAAAATCTTCGGAAGCGGCGATGTGTTCCATCACTTGCGCGATGGACCAGCGATCCGGTCCGGCTTTGAAATTCCACTGCGCTTCCGACAGCCCGGCGGTAGCTTCCAGAACGGCTTTCTTGGTGGTTTCAAGATATTGCACCGCCCGGTCCTTTTCCGCTTGCGTCACATCTTGCGCGCGAAGCGATGTGGCTGCCGAACACGCCAGTACCGCAATCGCAGCTCCTGCTATGAGTCGCTTGAACATGTTTTGCTCACTTTCGGTTTGTGATTGGTGAGGGAAACGGAAAACTTTGGGAACACTGCGAGCCTATCCGAATGGCTGGGAATGGCGGACGTGCTCGAGGTGAAACCCTCCGTGTGTCAAGCAATGTACCAGTGATTTCGCGCCGGGTCCATTGCCTCCGTCTCGCCGCGAAAGCTTGGTGAATAGCTTGCTGCCGTCCCTCGCAAAGAAGTACGGGCTCAGAGTGAGCGGAGTAACGGCGGAGGGGTACCCCCTCCCCGGTTTTCTTGTAAATGCGGATTCTAAAGGACTTTAAGTTCCGTGTTTTGGAACTGCGGATTCTACGGGGCTTATGGGCACGTTTATCGGAAGTGCGGATTCTAAAGGGGATAGTGGAGAAGAAGCATGAGTGGAGAAGAGCGCGAACGAAGCACGGACCTAAAGGTCTGCCACTACAAAAGCGGGGAAGAGTTCGACTGGCAGGAACGTGCCGTTCGTGGCGGGCGGGTTGCGGAGGCACGGACGTAGTTCCTTTCTCCTCCGTGAATAGAAACACTCAGAGTATAACATATTGGTACTAGTTGTCAAGTGTAATATTATAAGTCGTTTATCTGTTTGAGGATGGGGGCGCGGATTCCAACGGGAGGGGTGGAATCAGAAGATGTCCGCGGCTGATGAGATGGATTGGCGGGACACAAGGCGCGAGAGAGAGGAGAAACAACCCCAAGACCCAGGTTCAAACAGCGAACCTGGGGGACCCTCTGCGATGTTTTGTCTTGGAAGTCTTGGTCGTTTGATGGAGAGATTCGGACCGGGCACTCTGGACCCACCCTTCTTACCAACTCAGAATTCTGTTCACGGGCTGAGTCCATTCGGACTAATCGGGAAACAAATGAGCCCGACCGGCTTGGCCGGGACTCCCGACTTGGTGTTCTCTGTTTCGATTTTTGGCTGACCAATGGAGATGTTGTTTTTCTTGCGGGTGGGAGGCGGGGTCGGCTCCTGCCTGCGAATTGCGGGAAGCTCAGTAGGCCTTGCTTTGGCGGACGTATTCCATACGGATTGTTTGAACGCGTAAAAAGTCTACATCGGAACTCCGTTGTGCTTCATCGAAGGTGAACGGTGTCGAACATAGGGGAAAACTGTTGGTCATTATTGAACCGGGGCGAACCGCGCGCGGTTTTGATCCCGCCTGGAAATCAGCGAAAGGAGTAACGAGATGAGTGCTCAAACGCAAGTAAGTCTGGTACCCCCGTTTACGCGAGAAACGGCGATTTTGAAGGTGCGCAAAGCCGAAGATGCCTGGAATTCGCGTGATCCGCAGCGCGTTTCGCTGGCCTATACCGTGGACAGCAAGTGGCGCAACCGGGCGGAATTCGTTACGGGCCGGGAAGAGATTGTGGCGTTCCTCTCGCGCAAATGGAATCGCGAACTCGACTACCGCTTGATCAAGGAACTCTGGGCGTTTGACAACGCCAGGATCGCCGTCCGTTTTGCTTACGAATTCCATGACGACTCCGGACAATGGTTCCGCGCCTATGGCAATGAAAATTGGGAGTATGACGCCGCCGGCATCATGCACCACCGGTATGCGTGCATTAATGATCTACCGATCAAAGAGGCGGACCGGAAATATCGCTGGCCGCTGGGGCAACGTCCAGAGGGACATCCCGGATTGAGCGACCTCGGGCTCTAGAGGGAGGGAATGGGGCCAGTCTTTCATGGACCCTCGCAGATTCCTGACTCTGGCGTACCAGGGTGTCTGAAAAGTCTTGAGTAGCGATGAAAGTGTTCCTGTACTCGGAGCGGGAAATCGAGGATAGACGGCACGTTTCGCCGTACTTAGAAAACGACCACCTCGACTCAAGACTCACACACTGTGTTAGAAAACGTCCCGTCCGTCCACGGTTGCTCCAATGCTCGGTTGGTAAGTCGTAGAGTTCATGACGAGTGCGCAGCGGTTGACGTGTAGTTGTCGTTGGTGAGAGTGATTTCGCCCATGTCGATGGCGACGAGCAGGGGTTCTTTCACAATCTGGTAATCGCCTTCGTAGGCGTAGACGCGGCGCTTGGTGGGGATGATGATGCCGTCTACGTCGCGATAGTCGGAGGCGTAGTTGAGGCCGGTGGCCCCGCCGAGAATGTCGACGGTGTAGTCGTGGCGGCGCAACAAGCCGTCGGGTCCGAAGCAGGAGATTTGTTCTTTTGTGTGGCTCTTGACGGTGTCGGGGAAGGTGACCTTCAGGCGGCGCCAGGTTTCGCCCTCGACTTGAATTGCGGGGATCTCTTCTGTAGTGAATCCGTCGCGGGTGTAGAGAAACGGCGTGTTGAGGTAGGTCCAGAGGGCTTCGCCGACAAAATAGGTGACGTGGACTTCGTCCCACGGCGTTTCTCTTTGTTGGCCTTCAAAGGATTTCTCGGGGTTATCGCGAGCCTCGATCAGGGCTCCGTTCGCCGTTTCGATCGCGATGCGGCTCGGTGTAAAAATAGCGCGCTTGCCTTGGCCTGGGAAGTCCACCGTGAGGCGCTCATTCCGCGTGTCTGCAGTCAATACCACGTTCTTGAGGAAGTCTCCCTTGCCTTTGACGTACCAGATAGCGCCAGCAATTGATGCCGCGACTTTAATGGACTTAACTTTGTTCCATCGCTCGAGACCGCCGTGCGCTTTTACTGCGAGACTCAATAGTTCGTTCATCTTTGAAGTTCTCCGTTTCTTCACTGCCCAGGAACATGAGTGGGTGTACAGCCTTTGAGTCTGGAGTTACTTTTGTTTCGAGTGGCGCGTGCGGATACGAAACAATCTTTTATGTTATGAGAAAAAGAATACGGGGGTGGGCCCTAGATGATAGCGAAGGCCACCCCCGTTTGAAAACGACGTCAAGAACTTCTCCGCGAGTTTCGGGTCGCTCGCCGGGCGCTAAGCTTTCGCGGCGTTGGCCCCCTTCAGGAAGGAGAGCAGATCGGCGTTGATTGTGTCGGCTTCTGTCGTGGGCATACCGTGCGGGAAACTCTTGTAGGTTTTCAATACGGCGCCCTTGACCAACTTGGCGCTTAGCGGGCCGGCGGCGACGTAGGGGACGATCTGGTCGTCCTCGCTGTGCATGACCAGTGTGGGGACCGTGAATTTTTTGAGGTCCTCGGTGAAGTCGGTTTGGGAGAAGGCTACGATGCCATCGTAGTGGGCCTTGATGCCGCCCATCATACCCTGGCGCCACCAATTTTGAATGATGCCTTGGGATGGTTTCGCGCCGGGGCGGTTGTAGCCGTAGAAGGGGCCGATCGGGAGATCCAGATAAAATTGCGCGCGGTTGGCGGCAAGCGTCTTCTGAAAGCCGTCGAAGACTTCTTTGGGCGTGCCGGCGGGATTTGCTGGCGTTTTCACCATCAGTGGTGGCACGGCGCTGATTAGAACGGCTTTGGCGACGCGGCTTTCGCCGTGGCGTCCGATGTAACGCGTGACTTCACCGCCGCCGGTTGAATGGCCAACGTGGATGGCGTTCTTTAGATCGAGATGCGCGGTAAGCGCGGCGAGGTCATCGGCGTAGTGGTCCATATCGTGGCCGGTGCCGGGTTGGCTGGAGCGTCCGTGACCTCGCCGGTCATGGGCGATTACGCGATAGCCGTGATTTAAAAAGAACATCATTTGGTTGTCCCAGTCGTCGGCCGATAGAGGCCAGCCGTGCGAGAAAACGATGGGTTGGCCGGTGCCCCAGTCCTTGTAGAAAATTGTGACCCCGTCTTTCGTGATGATCGTTGGCATAGTCGTTCTCCTTTTGCGAGCTTTTCGGTGCTGCCGATGTCTCAAAGAATTTGGTGGGCCGGGCGTCTCTCGACCAGTTGTCCTGCCGTTGGATGCTTGTCGGAAGGACTTAGATGTGTTTTTTTCGCGTTACTTGGCGGGCGGGGAGGGAGTTGCCTAAATCGGAACGTGGAACGGGAGACGAGCGGCTGTGGGAAATTCAATTTGGTATGCTGGATGGCGGCCCCCTCATTTCCTAAGAAGGAGATCCCAAAATGAAACTATGGCTAGGTATTGCTGCTGTGTTAGTTGTTCCGGCGCGTAGTTACGCGCAGGCGAAACCTTGTGAAGAACTGAAGACGGAAATCGCGACGAAGCTGGACGCGAAGGGCGTCAAAGGCTACACGCTGGACATCGTTGCGAAGGACGCGGACGCTGGGGACGGAAAAGTAGTGGGTACTTGCGAAGCAGGGGCGAAGAAGATCGTGTACAAGAAAGGCGCGGCTGCGGCGGAAGCTCCGGCGAAAACGCCGAGCAATCCCTGAGGCGCGGGGCGGCTGATCAGTCACTTGTCCGAGGAAGTTTTGGCTGGAATTGACTTCGAGAATTAGCAAAAGAAAGACGACCCAAGCGAAGGGAAACAAATCGACCAAGTCAAAAGCCCCACTCGTAGGCCCGACGTGTGGGGCATCCCCGCTATGAGCCGTTCCGACAACGAGAGTATAAGGCTTCAATTCGGTCTAGCTTTTCCTTGAATTTTCCGTAGACTTCCTCATCAGCGTCAAACGAAGTTTGATTTTGCCCTACATGCCGAATGGCTGGTAGCAGCTCAGACATGATGGGTAAAATGCAGCCGGGGTGGCTTTTGAGCTTTTCTTCTACGAGACCAAGAAAACAACTTGCGGCGTCAGAATTCCATAGATCAGAAAATTTTCCCGCCAAAACGAAATCGCGGAACCCAAGCATGTAGTATCGAAAGGGCACTTCCGGCATCCATCGCAATTCATCAGTGCGCTCGATTACATTCCGGTAGAAATGAGGCTGCATTTCCTCATTGGTGTGACCCGCAAACAAATCGTGCGCGTATTTCTGGTCCAGGTCGGCTTGATAGTCTCCCCACTCTTCTTCCGTTGGAACAGGCATTGTTTTCTCCGCGCCACCAATGGCAACGTTAAGAAAAGTTGTAGCACAACGTGACGGAATCCGTCTCGGCGCCTGATTATCGAGGGGCAGCCGGAAGAAAGCGAGCAAGAGACGCTAGCGGCGGATGCGGCGCATCCAGTCGCCCCAGCTTAGGCCGACGCGGGTCATGAGGATGCCGGCGGCGAAGGCTAGAAGCATGGTCTGTGCGAATTGGAGGGGGCTGTGCTCGGTTGGGAGCCAGGCGTAGCGCGCCCAGTGGGACATGGGCGGAATGAAATATGGGGTGTTGTTGGTGGCGAAAAACCAGTTGCGCGACGCGGGGGACATTAGGAAATTTGCGAAAGGCCATTGAACGGCGACAAAACTTGCCAGCGAGGCTGCGCCAAGGATGGCGGCTTGTGTCCACCTGTTCAAGCCAGTGATGCGGCGGCGCACAAGATCAAACACAATCGCGGGAACGATCAGGAGCAGCGGAAAATCCGGCGGGACTAGGTGCGTGATCTTTTGGTAGACGGGGCCGAGCTTGGGCTCAGCGGGGATCAGCTGCAGAATCCACATAAAACACAGATGCATGACCGTGTAGCAGCCCGTCACGATGCTGGCGGCCCAGCGATTTTCCGAGGCACGCGAGACGGCGGCAAACCAGATCGGCGCGGCAAACATAATGACGACGTAGAACTTCGCGCCGTGCATGAACATGCGGAAGGTGTCCTCCTGCATGATACCGACGGTCATGGCGAGAAGAAAAAGGAACGAGAAAAAGAGGAAACGCTCGGTCCGGGCGCGATACTCGCCGGTCGCGCGATTTACCTCCGCGAGGACGAGCACTAGCGTGCCGAAACGGATGGCGGTCATCCCCAATGCCAGCAAAATGTGCGGCGGGCTGATGATTTTGACGTCGAGGCCGTAGGCGTTGTGCCACCAATTGTCGAACGGCGCGGAGGTGACCATCGCGACGGCGCCCCATGTACAAATAAATGCGCCGAGCGGTCCGTGGAACCCCCACATGGAAACGGAGTTAGCGCGGACGGCCGAATCTTTTCGAAAGGTGGTCGAAAGAATGAGGTAGCCGCAGCCAAAGCCCGCGAGAATGCCGCAGAGCTGAATCAGAAGATGCGCGGGAGTCCAGAAAGTGTCGCGGCCGACGCTCTCGTGCCAGGAAATGTCCCAGACACCGCCAACGGCGCTGCAAGCAACGGCGAGGGCGTTGCACCAGATGTACCAGGGGATCGTGAGAGCTTTGGCGGAGACGCGCTCGGCAGCGCGGGATTGGAGCGTCGAAGAGAGAGGAATGGCGCCGGCCATCGGGTTGTGCTCCGAAAAGATTTATTACTACGGGCCTTACGTGGCACAACCCGCGTCATGATCAGTTTACACTGGAAGGACGGGTGCGAAAATGATTAAAGGCGGTTGGTAGTGGCTGGTGGCGCTCCAGTAATGAGTTTTTGGGATTTGCGGGCAGAGCACAGCCAACAAGGGCTGTGCCACTGGCAGGCCGAATCAGTTGAAGCGGGTGGTTTTCCAGAGAGCAATGCCGCAGGCGAAGAGAAAAATTAGCATAGCAGCGGCTAGCGCGGCCAAGGCGGGCCAGTTGAGCGCCATGTTCGGAGCGCGGGCGAGAACGGCAAGACTGATGAAAATTGTGGTGGCAGCGATGACTAGGAGCCAATCGAGCCAGGTTCTTGCCGACTGAATTGAGACCTGGCTGCCTGGGTTGGTCGAGTCATTTCCAGAAAGACCTGCTTCTACGTAGCCGGCATCGACTTTGTAGCGCTGGCCTTCGCGATCGGCGGCTTGCTTCCAGCGGGCGTGTTCTTTCCCGGTGACGCTGGAGAGAGCGATGGCTCCCGCTCCCGCGGCCATCAAGAGAGAGCCGCCAATGACTTGCGCATAGAGCGACGTGCTGAGACCGCGCAGCTCTCCGAAAACCAGAATGCCCCAGAGCAGGCCCCACAACTGATTGGTGTTGGAGAGCGGAATGCCGCGGCTAATGCCGATGTATTTTGCGGCGTATTGTTGAAACAAATCGCCGATGACCCACACGAAACCGCCAAGCATTAGCCAGAAGAGGACGGGCTTGGCTAGCTCGAGTTGATGAAAGAGAGCGTCGGGGCCGCCACCGTAGGCCACGGCGAGAGTCAACATCGTGCCGAGTTCGCCGATGGTAAAGAACGCGATGAAGGAGAGAGGATTCATGCCGGTCAAATACGCTTTGCGATAGGGCACATACATCGTGCCCCAGAGAACTCCTGCGCCAAGTGCGGCGAAGATTCCGCGCAGAGGATGTTCGGCGGGACTTTGCGCTGAAGAGGCGACAGCGAGAAGAGTTGCGCCAGCAAACATGAGGAGAGCGCCGCCAAGGACGGTGAGCCAGCGGATTTTGCCGGCGTCGCGCAATTCGTTGAAGAGAAGATAACCCCAGAAGATGCCGAGTAGACTGTTGATGTTCCAAAGAGGGAAGGCAATGCTGAGGCCGATATCGCGAATCGCGAAAATCGTCAGAGTGTTGGCGACGGCCCAGAGACAGCCTGCGAGAATTCCCCAGACAATCAGGTGCGGGGCTTGGCGAATGTCAGCGCGCACTTGACCGGTGCCGCGGATCAGTGCAGGCAAGCTCCAGCGCGCAAGAAACACACCCACGACCATCAGGAGCGACACGACGAGGGGCGACACGCCGAGCTTCACCAATTTTGTCGGAGCTTCCGCAGCGCCAAGCCAGGCGCCTGCGCCGAACCCGCAGACGATACCCACGAGTTGCAATTTGCGGAGACGGGCGGACTCGATGGAAGGCAAGATCATTTTTGCGGCGGAGGATTCCATGCGGGGCTCAGCGAATCCAATGGAGCACGACCAGCCCGGCGAGCAAGACGATGGTCGGCACCCAGAAGTGAACATCGGTGAAGATCATGGTCCAAACGCCGGCGGACTTCGGCGTTGCGTTTTTATCCGTCATGAGCCTGCCTCAGTGCTGATCGAGTAAAAGCTGAGCTGAGCGAGTGCATTGTCGCGACACCTTCTTATCACAAATCGGTTGCGGCGGAAGAAAGTCCGCTGGTCGGTTTCATCTTGACCGATGTGGCTGTAAGATTGTGCGCGATTGGAAGGTTGGGGGAGCCGGGGGGAGGAAACGCAAATGTTGCGATTTGCCGCGAGTTTGTTCGCGCTGTTGGTAGCGTGCGTCTGTCTGGCGGATGAGAATCCGCCATTGCTGCTGCATCAGCCGACGATTAGCGCGGCGCAGATTGTGTTTGTGTATGCGGGAGACTTGTGGAGCGTACCACGCACTGGCGGCGTGGCGCAGCGGCTCACGGCGGGGACGGGAACGGCGTCGCGGCCCATGTTTTCGCCAGATGGCAGCGAGATCGCGTTTACGGGCAACTACGACGGGAATGCGGATGTGTACCTGATTCCTGCGAGCGGGGGCACGCCGCGGCGGCTTACCTATCATCCGGCAGCGGATGAAGTCGTGGGGTGGACGCGCGATGGGAAGTCGGTTCTGTTTGCTTCAAGCCGGAATAGTTATTCCTTCTTCAATCGCCTCTTTACGGTTTCGCGCGAAGGCGGTTTTCCGACGGAACTGCCACTGCCGGGTGGCGCTGAAGGATCGTATTCACCCGATGGCAAGGAACTAGCGTACGTGCCGCTGGACCACGCGTTTGAAATCTGGAAACGGTATCGCGGCGGACGGACTTCGCCGGTGTGGATTGCGCGGCTCTCGGATTCGAGTGTGACGCCAATACCGCGGGAGAATTCGAACGACTTCAATCCGATGTGGGTGGATCAGGGCGTGTTTTTTCTTTCGGACCGGAATGGGCCGATGTCGCTCTTCAGCTACGACACAAAGACGAAGGGCGTGACGGTTGCGCTCAAGAATGATGGCCTCGATTTCAAATATGCGAGCGCGGGGCCGGATGCAATTGCGATCGAGCAGTTTGGCGCGATTTGGCTTTATGACTTGAAGACCGGCGCGGCGCACAAAGTCGACATTCGCATTGCGGGAGACCTGCCGCAGTTGCGGCCTCGTTACGAAAACGTGGCCAACCGCATACGCAACGCGGACATTTCGCCGACTGGTCTAAGAGCGGTGTTCGAAGCGCGCGGGGAAATACTTACTGTTCCGGCGGAGAAGGGCGACATTCGCAACTTGACGAATACGCCGGGAGCGGATGAGCGATATCCAGCATGGTCACCGGACGGAAAGAGCATCGCTTATTTTTCGGATGAATCTGGCGAGGTGGAGTTATACGTCAAGAACCAGAATGGCCAGGGCGAGGCACAGAAGATTGATTTGGGCACGCCGGGATCGTTTTTCTTTTTTCCGACCTGGTCGCCGGACAGCAAAAAGATTGCATACACCGACAAGCGGCTGAATTTGTGGTACGTGGACCTTGAAAAGAAAACGCCGGTGAAAGTTTTTCACGACCGGTTTACAGGGCCCGAGCAAATTTTCCAGGCCGCGTGGTCGCCGGACAGCAAATGGCTGGCATACACGCAGCAGGAAGTGAGCCACATGCGGTCGGTGTTTTTGTATTCGCTGGAAACAGGACAGAGTCAGCGAGTGACGGATGCGATGAGCGATTCGGTTTCGCCGGTTTTTGATAAAGGCGGAAAATATCTCTATTTTCTTTCCAGCACGGATGCCGGTCCGACCAAGGATACGTCGATGCTGAGCTACGACCGGCCGGTAACGAGCAGTGTTTATATCGTCGTCCTGCGCAAGGATTCGCCCTCGCCGCTCGCGCCTTTGAGCGATGAGGAAGGGGACGCGAAGGCTGACGCGGCGAAGACGGATGCAGCGAAGACCGGAGGCGCGGAAAAAGAAAAGGAGAAACCGCCCGCGGTTGTGAAAGTGGACTTCGAGAAGATTGGCCAGCGGATTTTGGCGATGCCGATTCCAGCAAGGAATTACACGGAATTGAAGACCGGGAAAGAAGGAGTGCTATTTCTTATGGAAGGGCCGCTCGTCGAGCCGTTAAATGCTCCCGCAACGCTGACGGCGCATCGTTTTGAGCTAAAGACTCGCAAGACGGACAAATTGCTCGAAAACATTCTGGGTTTCTATGTCTCAGCAGACGGTGAAAAGCTGCTCTACCGACACGCGAGCGCGCCGCAACCTGGAGGAACAGCGCCAGCCCAGGTCTGGGCGATTGCTCCGCTTCCGCCCGCGCCCACGCCGGGAACGCCCGGCGGAGGCGGTTCTTCTAGTGGAGCGCCATCCGGAGCGAAAACGCTAAATCTTGCCACGATGGATGTGCACATCGAGCCGATGGTTGAATGGAAAGAGATGTATCACGAGGCATTCCGCATCGAGCGCGACTTCTTTTATGACCCCGGATTCCATGGTTTGGATTTGGCGGCTACGGAGAAAAAATTCGCAGCGTACCTGCCGGGCGTAGCTTCGCGCGACGACTTGAACTACATCTTCAAGGAGACGATGGGCGACCTCACCGTCGGGCACCTTTTTGTGCGCGGCGTCGATGGTCCGGAGATGAAACGGATTCCCGTGGGTTTGCTCGGCGCGGACTACAAAATTGAAAATGGCCGGTACCGATTTTCGCGCGTCTACGACGGCGAGAATTGGAATCCGCAGTTGCATGCGCCGCTGACGCAGCCTGGTGTGAACGTCGTGGAAGGCGAGTATCTGCTGGCCGTAAACGGTCATGAAGTGCATGGCAGCGACAACGTCTACAGCTTTTTTGAAGAGACGGCTGGGAAATCCGTGCTGCTGCGCGTCGGGCCAAACCCGGATGCCAGCGGATCTCGCGAAGTGAGCGTGGTTCCCGTCGAAAATGAAATGGGACTGCGCGAGCTGGCATGGGTCGAAGGCAACCGCCGCAAAGTGGATCAGCTTAGCAAAGGGAAGCTGGCGTACATTTATCTGCCGGACACGGCCAGCGGCGGATACACCTATTTCAATCGCTATTTTTTCTCGCAGGCAGGCAAAGACGGAGCGGTCGTCGATGAGCGATTCAATGGTGGCGGAACAAACACGGATTACATCCTCGACTATCTCCGGCGTACGCTGATGAATTACCGCACCACACGAGACGGCGAAGATATGACCACGCCGGTGAGCCTGATTCAGGGGCCGAAAGCAATGATCATCAACGAATACGCAGGTTCTGGTGGCGATGCCATGCCATTTCATTTCCGGCAGGCAAAGGTCGGAGTGCTGGTGGGGAAGCGGACCTGGGGAGGGCTAGTAGGATTTTTCGGACCCGGCGAATCGCTGATGGACGGAGGCACCGTGACCGCACCGAGCCGAGGATTCTGGACGCCAAACAACGATTGGGAAGTGGAGAACCACGGCATCGCGCCCGACGTGGAGGTCGAACAGGATCCCAAAGCGGTGCGCGAAGGACGCGATCCACAACTTGAAAAGGCGGTCGAGCTTCTGCTCGCGGACTTGGAGAAGAATCCCATACCGAAGCACAAGAAGCCACCCTATCCAAACTACCATAGCAGCAGCGGGAACACGACGGCGCGTCCCAACAACTGATAGTGCTCGTCAGGGCGACTGAGCCCGTAATTCTGACGACCGGATCTGAAACTTTACGCATGTCCACGGCGTAGCAACAACAAGGAGCAGTGTTCATGAAGCGGCGAGTGCCCCTGCGAGAACCGGTCGGCGTCGCGCTCGAGACGCTGCGCGCGCACAAAATGCGCTCCTTTCTCATGCTGTTGGGAATCATTCTGTCCGTGGCCACGCTGATCGTGGTGATCGCGCTAATTTCCGGCGTAAATCAATATATAGCCAACAAAGTCGCCAACCTGGGCTCGAATGCGTTCACGGTGATGCGGTTTCCGATCATCACGGAAATGGAAGAGTTGGTCAAAGCCCTGCGCCGGAACAAGCTTGTTACCTGGGATGACTATCAGGCGCTGCATGAAAACCTGAAGCTGCCGCTGCATGTAGGTGCGGAAGTATGGACTTCGGGAAAGTCCCGCGTCGGTTCGCTTACTATTCAGGACACCAGCATCCGCGGCGTGTCGGCGAGCATGGCCGACATCGATGCACAAGAAATGTCGGACGGCCGGTACATCACAGAAGCAGATGAAAGCAGCCGGGCGATGGTGACCATGATTGGTTCCGAATTGGCCAACAAACTCTTTCCGGGGCTGGACCCGGTTGGCCACGAAGTGATGCTTGATAGCCGTCCGTTCATCGTCGTTGGCGTTGCCAAGCCAATCGGAACCGTCCTGGGGCAATCGCGAGATAACTTCGCGTATATTCCAGTGGAGACGTACATCAAGATTTACGGAGCCTACGAGGGAATCTGGATCAACGTCCAGGCGCGCGGAGCGGAGTGGATGGAACGAACGCAGGACGAAACGCGTGTGCTGATGCGCGCGCGACGTCATCTGGGGCCGAATGAAACGGACTCGTTCGGGATTCTCGACTCGGCGACCCTGATGAAACTGTGGAATCAGCTGACGGGTGTGATTGCGATGGCCATGGTTGGAGTCGTTTCGGTTTTCTTGGTGATCGGCGGAGTGGTGATTATGAACGTGATGCTGGCGACGGTCACGGAGCGAACGCGAGAGATTGGCATTCGCAAAGCGCTCGGTGCGAGCCGCCACGACATTCTGCTGCAATTTTTGGTCGAGGCGTGTGTGATGTCGGCCATGGGTGGAGCGATCGGAGTCGCGATCGCCTACGGAATCTGCCTCCTGGCTAAGGCTACAACTTCTATTCCGATGCACGTGCCGATTTCCGCGGTCATCATCGCGGAACTTATCTCGGCGGCCGTGGGGATTTTCTTTGGTGTGTATCCAGCACGAAAAGCGGCCATGTTGGAGCCGATTGAAGCGCTGCGGACAGAGATCTAGAGGAGAAGTAGAGCAAAATGCGAATGGCGCTCGGCGAAAACGCTCAGATGGCTCTCACGACTTTGCGTGAGAACAAGATGCGGTCTTTTCTGACCGTGCTCGGCGTGGTGATTGGGATCACCGCGCTGCTATCCGTCGTCGCGGTTTTGATGGGCGTCTACAACGACGTAAACGCATTTCTGAGCGACTTCGGTTCGGATACGCTCTTCATTTTCAAGTTTGATCCCGGCATCCACACGTCGGGGCGGCTTACTCCCGAGGAACGCACACGAAAACCGCTTACGCTCGGGGATGCCGAAGCTATCGGCGAGCTTTGCCCAGACGTCAAGGCCGTCTCGGCTGCGATTCTGCCTCGCGTTGTGGAGGGCTCGCCGGGTGGCCGCCCGCTGATGAGCGCGCGCTACAAAAGTAAGGAAGTTGCCGGAGTGGATTATCACGGAATCCTGCCCGAGGACGAAGTAGTGTTCAATTCCAAAGCGGAACGAGGAAGATTTATCAGCGAGGGGGAGAATTTGCACCGCAGAGACGTCGCGCTGATCGGCCCGGATTTAGCCAAAGCCTTGTATCCAGACGAAGATCCGCTCGGCAAGCCGATTCTTGTGGACGGCGTGTCTTACGAAGTGATCGGCGTAATGGCTGCCCGCAAAGGGCAACTGGTGAAAGATCAGGCCGCCGACAAAGCGATTCTCGTTCCTTACCGCACCTATCAGAAACATCGGCCCGGGGATGACGAGAATTTGATTGGCGCCGTTGCTTACCCAGGCCGCATGCCGGAAGCCGAGGATGAGATTCGCGGCGTGTTGCGACGGCGGCGAAATGTGCCTTATAACAAGCCTGACAATTTTGGGGTTTCGAGCGCCAAGGAGATTGCCGACCAGTTCCGCCAAATCACGGCGTCGGTGGCGCTGCTTATTTCCGTGGTCAGCTCGATTGGTTTGCTAGTCGGCGGCGTCGGCGTGATGAATATTATGTTGATGTCCGTCACTCAGCGCACGCGCGAGATTGGTGTACGAAAAGCCATCGGGGCGAGGCGGCGCGACGTGATTTGGCAATTCTTGACGGAAGCGATTGTGCTTACAGGGGCTGGAGGAGTGATTGGTGTACTGCTTGGTTTAGGAATCAGCCTACTCATCCATCTCCTCGTACCGAAGCTGCCCTCGGCTGTTCCGCTGTGGGCGATTCTCGTAGCGGTGACGGTGTCGATGAGCGTCGGTCTATTCTTTGGGATGTATCCGGCAGTAAAAGCGTCTCGGCTCGATCCTGTAGAGGCCTTGCGTTACGAGTAGTGCGATTCACTCATAACGAAGCGCCTTCATGGGATCATGCCGCGTGGCTCGATAAGCGGGCCAAAGACTTGCGGCCAGCGCCACGAGAGCGAGGAAAAACGCGGCTCCGAGCAGGCTTGCGGGATCGCTCGGCCTAAGCCCGTATAGCAAGGTGCGCGCGCCGTTTGTTGCGGCGACCGCAAGCAGCAACCCGATTCCCACGCCCAGTGCCAGCAGCGCTAGAGTTTGCCGAAGAACTATACCGATCACGTCTTGCCTGCTCGCGCCCAGAGCCATGCGGATTCCAATTTCATTTCTGCGCATGGCAATAATGTAGGAGATCACTCCGTAAAGGCCGATCATGGCCAGCAGCGCTGCGAGCGCTCCGAAAAATCCGGAAAGCAGAGCCATCAATCGTTCTTGCACGAGCCCGTTCTGAATTTCCGTCTGGAATACGTGATACTCGATCTTCATTTCCGGATAGAGCGGGTTAAGTTTTTCCCGGACCGCGGAGATCACTGCCGAGGGAGGCGACGAAAACCGGATGAACGCGTTAGTGAAATAGTATTTTTCTGGATATTGCTGTGCCGGGGCAAACGCTTCCGGCGGGATCTCCTCCCGCAGGCCCCCATATTTTGCATCTTTCACCACGCCGACTACCTCGAATTCGTTTTCCGGGTAATGGGGTTCAGCACTCGTACGAATGGTTTTTCCCAGGGGATTTCCTCCCCCCATGAATTGGCGGACAAAGGTCTCGTTCACGATTGCAACCGGTCGCGACTTCGTTGTGTCGCGTTCGGTGAAGTCGCGCCCGGCAACAAATGGAATTTGCATCGTCCGGAAATACCCGGGACTCACCCAGGTGAACTTGGACTCGGCTTGCGTAGCTCCGGAGCGAACTTCCAGAGAGAAAAAGCCGCCGTCCAAAGGAACATGCGTGGAGGTGGCGGCGGATTCCACCAGGGGGATGGATCGAATCTGTTCCAGAAGATCGTGCTTAAACGCTTCATATCGCTCAGGAGGCAGATCGAGCCGCCGGAAGTTCAAATAAGCGCGCAAGATTCCGGTCTCGCGAAACCCCGGATCGAGCGTCATCAAGTTCCAGAAGCTCCGCACAAATAGCAGCGCCCCCACCAGCAGCACCAGGGAAAACGCAATTTGTGAAACGACCAGGGTTTGTTGGAACGAGAATTTTTGGCGGCCTGCGGTCATGCCGCGGCCGCCGGATTTCAACACTGCGCCCGGCTGCACTTGTGAAGATCGGAACGCAGGGACCAGACCGAATAGCAAGCACGTCGAGACGGCAACTAGAGCGGTGAAAGACAGCACTCGCCAATCGATGTTGGTGGCCAGATAAAACGGGTCTCGTTCTGTAGCGAGTAGCCTCACCACGGTTCTGCTGAGGAACGAGGCCAAGCCGATTCCCAAGACAGATCCAGCGAGCGCGAGCACCAAACTTTCCAAAAGCAATTGTCGCAGTACTCTGGCACCGCTGGCTCCGAGGGCCAAGCGGACGGCCATTTCCTTCTCTCGTGTGCTGGCCCTCACGAGCATTAGGTTTGCCAAATTCGCGCACGCGATGAGCAGCACCAATCCCGTGGTTCCCAATAGCAGCCACAGCGAAGTGTTATAAGTCTCGCCAGGCGCACTGATCCCGTTGCTGCCTGCATAGGCCGTCAATCTGAAGTTTCGAAAGGTATTCAACTCCGAAGTGCTGTATCCGTCCGGCACGGTGGCCTCGAATATCCCCGGGCTGGCCGCTTCCAGTTGTGCCGAGGCCTCTTGCAGCGACCAGCCCGGCTTAAGGCGTCCCATAACTTGCAGCCAGAATACGTCGCGCCGGATTAGAGTGCCGTCGCCTGGGATATAGGCAGGGACGGAACACGTTGGAAGAGCAACCTCGAACTCTTTTCCGACATCGAGGCCGAAGAAGCCGGGCGGAGTTACTCCAATCACTTGGGTAGGATGCCCGTAAACAATAATTCTGCTTCCGATCACCGAGTCCTTGCCGCCAAGCTCGTTCTGCCACAGCCCATAGCTAATCACTGCGCCAGATATACCGCAGCCGGCCCGGTCATCCTCCGGCGTGAATAGCCGGCCCTTCACAGGCACAATTCCGAGCAGGGGGAACATCTCCCCGCTAACCCAGAGGCCTTGAGCAACCCTCTCCTGCTCACCTCGTCCGATTCCGTAAACGGTACTGCGCCACGCGAAAAATCCCGAAAATGCCTGCTGCTGCTTCCGGATTTGCTCCCACAGCGCCGTGCTGACCGCTGTGTCATTAGCGGTCCACCCGAAATCATGAATTCCGCCTTTGATCTGCACCCTAACTAGTGACGCTGGGTCGGCTACGGGCAGACTTCGCAATCGGACGGCGTCCAGCAATTGAAAAATGGCGGTGTTCGCCCCGATGCCGAGCGCGAGCGTGAGGATCGCTGTAACCGCGAAGGCCGGGCTCTTACGCAGTGTGCGCAGGGCAAACCGCAGGTCTTGAAACGTGGTCAGAAGCCAAAGCGCGCCACTGGCGGAACGCGCAGTTTCAGGCTGAGCATCCGCTGGCACGGCGTAGTTGTTGGTC
>Ga0210384_10001573_pt1 | contig 30661 bp, 23 predicted proteins | sample IncBWH2MmetaG_FD_160574 | JGI IMG/M metagenome (GOLD analysis project Ga0210384, IMG submission 160574) | Forest soil microbial communities from Barre Woods Harvard Forest LTER site, Petersham, Massachusetts, United States - Inc-BW-H-2-M | ecosystem: Environmental > Terrestrial > Soil >...
GCCGGTACCCCCGGAATCCACCGCGTCCGAGGGTCGGCCCCTCTCTGCACCACGAGTGAGCGACGCTGGCGCCGCGCTCCCACGGGAAAACCCTTCGCCAGCCGTAGCCAAGAGTTCAGCACAAGCGACCGCGCCGGTACCCCCGGAATCCACCGCGTCGGAAGGTCAGCCCCCCTCTGCGGCTGCGGAAGCTCGCGAGCGAAGCATTGCGCCGAGCGGAATTCAGCGAGCCGTTCAGAAGTCTCCACGGCCCGCTACCGCGACCTCGCGCCAGACGGTTGTAGACCAGGAAAGCAATGCTTCTGATCTCCGCCTGGCCCAACGTTATCTGGGGGGAAGCATGGGCGTTCGGGATTCTTCCGAAGCAGCGAAATTATTGTGGAAAGCGGTCAGCAAACAGAACGCCACCGCCGCGGTCCTGTTATCGGATCTCTACCTGCGAGGAGACGGTGTTCCGCGAAGCTGCGATCAGGCCCGGCTCCTGCTGGTGGCTGCAGCCAAGAAGGGCTCCCCTCTGGCAGCTCAACAGTTGCGCAATCTGGAATCGAAAGGTTGCCACTAGAGAATTCGAAAAGCTCTGAAAAAAACGCTAGTGGGTCACGCAAAAAACAACCTCACCCCTGTCAATTCCGAAGCCAGCTCTATCAGCGAGGAATCTGATTGCAGCCAGCAGCGAACCTCGCGGGACAATACCGCGCTTCGGAATGACAATTCTTTGGGGATTTCAAATCACACCACTACCAAAAAACCAAAAGACCCTCGAACCGCGAGGGTCTTCTTAGTTTCAAATCGGTTCGACTCAACGCTGAAGATGACTACGGCGTGGGCCCGGCTGATGGAGATTGAGAATATTCTGCTCCCAGCTCTCCAGGGCTTCAGGCGTGCGCCGGGACTTCCTGTCGGCGGGCTTCGTACCAGAGGGCCAGTTCGACCCGGTTCCAGAGCCCGAGTTTGTCGTAGATGATTCGGAGGTAATTTTTGACGACGTGTTCTGTGGTGCCGATGGCGTCCGCGACTTCGCGGTTCTTAAGTCCCTGGGCGACGAGCTCGATGACTCGCTGTTCGCGCTCGCTGGGGACCCGATTTCCATAACGCTGTTCTCCGAACATAATTGCCTCCGATAGAGAATGGTTGCGAGTTTGACTCGCTTGATACCGCCAGTAATTGCAAATCGTAGGAAAAGACGATTAAAGTGCGCCTTGACCGTGCGCCGGGCCATCTTGAGCTGTCGGGCAATCTCCGAATTGTCGCAACCCTGAAGCAACAGTTCGGCGATCTGCTGTTCGCGCGGACCCAGCCGAATAGAGCTCTCGTTCATTTCGGCTTCCCCCTTGGTTTATGATTTCAGGCCCGATTCGGGCAGTTGTTAATTGAAGCAAGGCTGTGCCCGGTATCGCTGGTGGCGTCCGAATCACTCCGTACTTCCAGATATTTTGGGTTTCTCCCAAAATTCATAGCATGCGCACTGCCAAGCTCGCCGTGGATTTCCCTTTTCGGCGGAAAATGTCGCGATTTAATCCTCGCCGACCCACAGACCAAGAGCGCTGCGAGCAGATGTCCATGACGCGGACAAGTTGTTTGTTTTGTGTATCCTGGCGGCGCAGTTTTAATCTCACTGGGCAATTCCGGCAGGATCGCTTGGGTGGACGAAATATGAAATCGTTGCCCGTAGGCTGCCTGGCCTGGCGCTGTCATCATGCGGAGCCGCATTTCGGCTCGCAATTGCCGACTCTGCCGACCTTTCGGCATGGTTCGGGAAATCTCGTCCAAACGCTAAGTGCTTTATCTTCAGGCTATGACCGCTGCCCAGGGAGAAAAAATTTCCCCCATCTACGCGACGATTTGGAACTAATTACACCTTTTACCTGATGACCGGAGATTAACTCGCGGTCACATCGACGTATTACATTGAGGTAACTCCCCGTGCTGGCAGCCACGCGAAAGATGTCGCTGTCCGATGCGGCCCTCATTCGTAACTCAACCGCCCGACAAGCGAGACAAATATTCTTCGGCGGCAGACGGTTATTTCACGTTGCTGCAATCGTGGTGAGGCAATTTTGTTTTAAACTGGAAAGTACTTCCCGTTCTGAAATTGTCGGTTGTCACCGCGAATTTGAACGGGCGCCGTATATCGTCCGCGTGCGCCGGCGATCTCGCTCCAGATTTCCACCACTGTAAAGGAACAGCTGCATAAATAACGCAACCGACGCAGCATTTCCACATCAGTGAGTGGCAGGATCACTTTCCCTGCCGAGTGTCACACGATTTGCGGACACCGGAATCTCACACAACTTCCAGGAGGCCAAAGCGCTTGAGCACTTCGAGCAGTCACCTTATCCCGCCGCACGGGGGAGAACTTGTCGATCTTATCGCCCAACCGGAAACCGTCAACCAGCTGAAGGCCAGCTCGCGCGAGTGGCCCTCGTGGGACCTTAACGCTCGGCAACTTTGCGACCTTGAGTTGCTGCTCAGCGGCGGCTTTTCTCCCCTGCGCGGATTCATGAATCGCGCTGACTATGAAGGTGTCTGTCACAACATGAAGCTGGCGAGTGGAGTGCTTTGGCCCGTGCCAATCACGCTGGACATCAGCGAAGACTTTGCCAAATCCCTGAAGCCGGGTAGCAGCAAAGTTGCGTTGCGCGATCCTGAAGGTGTCATGCTCGCGGTACTGCATGTGGAAGACGTCTGGCAGCCTGATCGCACCGCTGAAGCCAAAGCCGTGTTCAACAGCACCAGCAAGGCCCACCCGGGTGCGGATTACACAATCAACAAGGCGAATCCCTGGTATGTAGGTGGCCGCCTCGAAGGCACTCAGGCTCCGGCGCACTATGACTTTCGTTCCCTGCGCCTGACTCCCGCCGAGCTACGCGCCGAATTCGCCCGCCTGGGCTGGCGCCGCATCGTCGCCTTCCAGACACGCAATCCCATGCATCGCGCTCATCAGGAGCTTACCTTTCGCGCCGCCAAGCAGGTGGAAGCCAGCCTGTTGATCCATCCCGTGGTGGGCATGACCAAACCCGGCGACGTGGACTACTTCACGCGCGTACGCTGCTACCAGTTGCTGACAGCCAAGTATCCGCCGGGAACGGTGAAGCTTTCCTTGTTGCCCCTGGCCATGCGTATGGGTGGACCCCGCGAGGCCATCTGGCACGCTCTGATTCGCAAGAACCACGGTTGTAGCCACATTATCGTGGGTCGCGATCACGCTGGTCCCGGCAAGGACACCGATGGCAAGCCTTTCTACGGCCCCTACGAGGCGCAGGAAGTCTTCAAGAAGCTCGAAGCGGAAATCGGCGTCACCATGGTGCCGTTCAACATGATGGTGTACCTCGAAGATCAGGACAAATATTTCCCCACTGACGAGGTGCCCAAAGGGGCGCGTGTCCTGGACATCTCGGGCACCGAGCTGCGCCAGCGGCTGAATGAAGGCCGCGACATCCCCAGCTGGTTTACTTATCCGGAGGTGGTGCAGGAGTTGCGACGCAGTTATCCGCCACGGCACAAGCAGGGCGTGACGATCTTCTTCAGTGGACTTTCCGGCTCAGGCAAATCGACCATCGCCAACGTGTTGCTCACCAAGTTTCTGGAAACGGGCGGGCGTCCGGTGACCCTATTGGACGGCGATCTGGTGCGCAAGAACCTGTCATCCGAACTCGGATTCTCCAAGGAGCATCGCGACATCAACATTCGCCGCATCGGATACGTGGCCTCTGAAATCACGAAGAATGGCGGCATTGCCATATGTGCCCCCATCGCCCCGTATGACGCCACTCGCAAACACGTGCGCGGGTTAATCGAGCCGGTGGGAGGGTTCATCCTGGTGCATGTCTCAACCTCGGTCGAGGTATGCGAACAGCGTGATCGTAAGGGTCTCTACGCCAAAGCCCGCGCCGGAATTCTCAAAGAATTCACCGGCATTTCAGATCCATACGAGGAACCGAAGGACGCCGAGGTCGTAATCAATACGGCGGATTTGACGCCCGAGGAAGCAGCGCAAGAAATTATTCTTCATCTCGAACGCGAAGGCTTCTTCGGCGCCATCGGAGAACGCGCGTAGCCACAGACCACGTGGGGACAGCCGCCCCCGGCTGTCCTGCGGAGCAAGGCTCCGCTGGCTTGTTGTGCGACCGTTGCGGCTCTTTGCCTTTACGGTCAGATTTTTTGACCGCAAAGGTCGCAAAGAAACAGAAACGACTAGCTCATTCATGAGTGGTTCTTCCCAGGCCGAGAACTTGCAACGAATACAGTCGGCGCTGGAGTCTGCCCAAGCGATCTTCGCCGGTTTCACTCCGGGCGCAATCGAAGCCGAATACAAAGCCGGCCACGATCCGGTTACCGAGGCAGACACGGCAGTCGACGCAGCCCTGCGCCGGGAATTGCTGCGCGAAGACGAAGGCTGGCTGTCAGAGGAGAGCGTGGACGACTTGTCACGGCTCGAGAAGAAACGCGTCTGGATCGTAGACCCGCTCGATGGAACGCGTGAATTTGTTGCCGGAATTCCCGAATTTTGCGTTTCAGTCGCGATGGTGGAAGATGGAATTCCAGTGGCAGGAGGAATCTGCAATCCCGCGACGAACGAAATCTTTCTCGGTTCCCTCGATTCGGGTGTGACCTACAACGGAAAGCCGGCCCGCGCCAGCCAGCGCACCAGCCTGGAAAGCGCCGTCGTCCTGGCCAGCCGAAGTGAGATCAAGCGTGGGGAGTGGAGACGGTTCGAGAAGGCCGCGGTAAAAGTGCGTCCCATGGGATCGGTGGCCTACAAACTGGCGCTGGTCTCGGTAGGCCTGGCAGACATCACGTTCACGCTTACCCCCAAACATGATTGGGACATTGCCGGCGGGGCGGCCTTGGTGAGCAGCGCTGGTGGTTTCGTCAGCACCCTGGAGAACTCGCCCCTGCGCTGTAACCGAAAGTCACCGCTACTTTCCGGCCTGCTGGCCGGCGGTCCTTTCCTGCGCAACGGATTGCTCAGCCTGGTGAATGAATACTTACCAGCAAATTCGAGCCGCCGCGCCCGATGAATAGATCTGCAGGCGAGCCACAATGCTTTAAGATTTCAGCACCGTCTTCAACAACGTTTCAACGCCGTTCCAGGTGATCTGCACTCCAATGCACAAGAGCACGAATGCAATGACGCGCAGAATGCCGTGCGCGGTCTGGGGCCGAACGCTGGCGGTGATCTTAGGGGCATAGGCGTAGCAGAGATAAACCAGTCCGCACAAAGCCACCACGGCTAGAAACACTCCCACGTGCGCCACTACGTCGTTCAGGACACCTTTCACTGACGCATGGGCGCTCAGGGTCAGCATCACCACGATGCAGCCCGGCCCAGCCGTCACTGGAAATGTCAGGGGATAGAAAATTTTCTGCTCGAGAGATCCAAAACTGTCCTCCGCCACGGCCGTCCGGTCGGGATCGGCTTTGACTTCGCGTTGATTCAGCAAGTTCCATCCCATGGAAGCGAGGACTAGCCCGCCGGCGACCTGCACCACCGGAAGAGAGATTCCAAAGAATTCCAGTAGTGCGGTCCCCACCAACTCCACCACGGCCAGAAAAATTGCAGTGCGGATCGCAATCTTGCGGGCCAGATCGCGGAAAACGGATGCAGGCGCCTGGCCGACCAGGCCAAGCAATACCAGTGCCGATCCCAGCGGATTGATGAGCGGCAGAAGAGCGCTGAAGGCAAGCGCAAAGAACTTGGCGAGAAGGGACACGCTTCCCATGGGTGCAACAGGATAGCATCCGTGGCGGCCGGTGTGGGGCGGACACTCCTGTCCGCCGCTTTTGACTTTGACGTTTCGAAACTCAAACCCAACTTCAAAGGCGGCGGACAAGAGTGTCCGCCCCACACGGCCAACTATTGTTGCAGGGGTGGTGGTGTCATGCCGACGAATGTCGTACCTAGAAATTTTCCTTGAGCCGAAAAGTTCCAGGTGAATATTGCGGATCCGGCGTGGGCGCAGGCGTGACATCCATTGATCAGGGGATATCCCACCGTAAACTGCACGTCGCCATTCGGGCTGGGTTGGGAGTTGGGCCAGGTCTTCCCGTCGCGATCCCCGGGCCATACATCAACCTGCGGAAATTGGAACTTGAGGTCCTTGAACTGAGGCGTCTGCTGCATTGTCTTTCGGTCGAGTAGCGCCAGGTTCTCGACGTTTACGATGGGGGGCTTTCCATTGACCAGCAAAAGGCCGTAATTGGTATTCGCGCGCATAGGATAGGTTATCCACGCGAAATCGACAGGGCCGACAGCTTGGAAACCGGTCATGATGCCCACCTCACCGCTACTCTGCTTGTAGAGTTCGCGGGTGAAGCTGACTGCATCCGCCGAGGCGCCGGCCTTCACCATCTGGTCAATCACACATTCGGCAAAGCCGGCTGGAGCCGCCTTATCGCAGGCCGTGTGGGCGCCGGCCATAAACTGCTCCGGCAACTGCCACACTGAAGACGTGCTGACTCTCTTGCCGGGCTTGGGAGCCGCGCCCGCGAAGGTTACCGAGCCTGCGATGCACCCAATGAGGCAGAAAACGGGAGAGAATCGAAGGGACTTGCGCATGTTCATCCTCTTGAAAGGCAGCATTCTACAGGATGCCTACTCCTTCACCGCTTCCGCATAACGACAAAAAAAGCTGTCTGGCTTCCACTGCGGCCGTTCGGCATCGTTCGCCACTCTTACGAGGAGCAGCCGGATAATGTCTTCGTACTTGCCGGCCGCAGCCAGATCAACCGGTTGGTCGAGGTCGTCCGACGGCGCATGATAGCGGTTGGTCAGCCAGTCCTGGTAAGTCTGCTTCTCCTCCGGCGTGGTCGGGGCAATGTCCAACGCCAGCGCCGGAATGCCGTGACGAATGAAACTGTACTGATCGCTGCGGACAAAAACGTTCCTTAACGGCTGTGGATCGGCTTGGACCGACACACCGACGGACTCTGCCACCTGCCGTGCCGCGTCGCCGAGGTCCGATTCCGCCATCCCCAGAACGGTCAGCATCTTCAGCGGAACAAGAGGGCGGAACATATCGATGTTAATGTTCGCCACCATGGATTTTGGGTCTACCGTCGGATGGGCAGCAAAATATTTCGATCCCAACAGACCCTTCTCTTCTCCGGTGACAAACACGAACAAGAGTGATCGTTTCAGGTTCTCGGGATGCTTCTTGAGGGAAGCCGCCACATCGAGCAGCACGGCGACGCCCGATGCATTGTCCATGGCGCCGTTGTAAATGCGGTCACCATTGACCGGCTCGCCGATCCCCACGTGATCGATGTGGGCCGACAGGACTACATATTCATTTTTCAACTGCGGGTCGTTTCCCGGCAACCGGGCAACAAGATTTGCCGACTCGACCGCCTTCTTTTTCAGTTTTGCCTTCGCCCGGATGGAAACGGTCAACGGGAAATGCGGTAATGGTTTGCGCTCTTTCGCCAATTCCGCAAGTTCCTGGAAAGTATGACCCGAACCGGCAAACAGTTTGTCCGCGTGGGCCGGGTTGAACACCAGCGCCAGCTTCTCTCCTGCGGTTTCGTCAAATTCTGCGCCCACCAATTCCATGCTCGGGTGCAGTCGGTTCAGGGAGGTGCGGGACCAGGGTACATCCATGGATGCAGGATTCGGGATCGAAATGATCCCAATCGCCCCCCCTGCGCGAAGCGCTTTCCAGCGCTCACCCGCGGTTTGGTAGTGCGCCGCCAGTGCCGAAGGAATTTGCGATGGAGATCCGCTGATCAGGACCACGACTTTGCCCTTAAGGACCAGCCCGGCAAGATCGTCGAAATCTTTTTCCGGAATGCTCAAGCCGTATCCCACAAATACAAGCGGGGCTTCGACTGCGGGAGCCAGATCCACGCGCGTGTTGAAGATTACATCCTCTCCCAGGTTCAGCGCCTCTGCTTTGCCATCCCGAATCAGAGCGGCGTTCGATTCCTTCTCCGCCAACCGCCGCGATTCGAGCTTCACCGGCTGGTAGTACCCCTTCACGCCCGCGGGCTGGAGCCCCGCAGCCTTCAACTGGCCGACGACGTAGGCTTCTGCTTTTTTCAGTCCGGGGCTGCCCGTGTCGCGTCCTTCCATGTCGTCTGCGGCCAGCACTTTTATGTGCTCCCACCACGATTTCCCGTCGAATGAGGCCGGGTGTTCCAGCTGCGCGTACGCAGGAACCAGACAGACGGCGATCCATAGGGACAACAACAACTTTCTTACCATCGTTCCTCCAGGTAGCGGCACAACTGAAGTCGTGCCCTCCCACCCGTCATCGAGAACTATTCCCTGCTACTCTTCAAAAGCCGCTACACATAACCCAGCCCCGCCAGACGATCGTGGACTATTCTTTGCGATTCCTCATCTGAACCTGCGCCCGGGCCCTTCTTTTGCATCCCGGACACGAGCGAACGCCCTTGCATGGTCTCGGGAATTTCGTATCCGGCGAGATCCAACAAGGTGGGTGCCATGTCCAAAAGGCGGGCCCCCTCATATTCACCGTTCAGCGGACAATTCGACGCCGTCAGAATGAACATGCCGTGTTGCGCGTGATTGCAGCCATCAGGGCCGGTATCGTTTTCCTGAATGTGGAGTTTCGGGTGTCCGACCGTGCCAATAGATCGCCAATAGAGTTCGGCGATATGAACAATCAGGTCCGGAGCCACGTTGCGCACATTTCGATAGGCTTCCTGGGGCTTGAACACCAGCGATTTCATCGCCTGTCCGTTTTCCCCAGGGAGGGCCTCGAGGCGGGCCTTCATCTCGTTCTGAAAAGATTCGTACTCGGACGCGGGAACAACACCCTGCGGTTCACGTCCCTGCATATTGAAAAATACGCGAGCGTAGTATCCGCCTTCGCTCCACGCTCTTGTCTTGCTCCAGTTCACGTTCAGCTTTTCAAATGGCATCAATGCGTTCGGATATTCATTGAGGACCAGGAAACCTTCCCGGATCAGCCATTCATTGATTGCAAACCCACCATTCAGGCGCTGCGCTCCATGGTCCGAAACCACCAGCACGATGGTGTTATCGTCCAGCAGTTCGAGAACACTGCCAACCTGCTCATCGAGCAAACGGTAATACTCAGGGATCGCGTCCTGATAGGGGTTGTCGGGCTCAAACTGCACATGTCGCGGATCGAAATAGTTCCAGAAGCCGTGATGCATGCGATCGAGACCAATGTCTACAAAGTGGAAATAGTCCCATTCCTGCTCGGTCAGCAACCAGCGCACCACCGCCCATTGTTTGCCGTTCATGTTGAAAATCTCTTGCTTGAGCCAGTCTTTCTTATCGGTACGAAAGTTTTTCACGTCGACCGGATACTCTCCCACCAGTTCGTTAATCTCGGCTTTGAGGGCCGGCGGATAGGTGAATTCGTTCTTGACCGTGTCGGGCGTGAGAAAACAACCGATGCTGACCCCGTTCACCCGTCGCGGAGGATAGTTCGGTGGTACTCCGACGATGATCGACTTTTTGCCTTCGCGCGCCAGATAGTCCCAGATCGCCAGCGCCTTGATGGAAGCTGAGTTGACGAAGGCAAGCTTGTCGTAAGAGTGGTCCGAACGATTGCGGAATCCGTAGACGCCGAGCGAGCCCGGGTCTTGGCTGGTGCTCATGCACATCCAGGCGGGCACGGTAATGGGAGGAATGACACTCTCCAACCGTCCGTAGACGCCAAGGTCCATCAGGCGACGCAGGTTTACCAGTCGCTCATCGCCGAAGATGACTTCGGGTACCGCGCAATCCAGTCCCAATACGCAGATTTTCATGTGATCAAATTCACGCGGTCAGAGTAACGACGCGCCTTCCATGGATTGCGGCACTGTAACCCCGAGATAGTTCACGATCGTGGGAGCCAGATCAATGATTCGCGCGGGGTTGTGAAGTGCGGCGCGATTCATGAACAGAATGCCTGGAACCGATTCCGGATCCACAATGTGGTCCCCGCTCCAGCGACGCATGTTGTCTTCCAGCACAGACTTGGCAAATCCGCCCACCGCGCTTTGCCAGGAAACCCGAAATCCACGGTGGAAATTTACCAGCAGGTCGGGCGAATTCTCCACAAACGCACCCGAGTATAACTCTTCGCGGCGCGATACACTGCGGATTGCAGCCCGTTGTGTGTGCGTATCAGTAAAATCAGCCAGGCCGGCCTGAATCGCTCTGCGCACCCGTTCCGCTTCACTTCCCTCTTCGAGAATCCCAATACTCTCACGCCCCTTGAAGTTCAGATAAATGCCTCCCAGACCAACCGCGTAGGCGTAGGTCTTCGACCAATCGACGGCGGCAAATCCATCGCCCAGATCCTCTCCTGGCTTGCGATTGTCTTTGAGAGCAAGCAGTCGGTTTTGCCACAGCCAGGTATTGGTATCGAAGGCACGGCGGAAAGTTCCGAAGCCATGATCGGAAAGCACGATCAGCAGCGTGTTCTCGTCCGTCTTGTCCAGCACAACGCTCAGAAGGGCATCGCAGCGGCGATAGTGCTCTTCGATCCGGATAGCGAGTTCGGGTGAGAGATCGGGCTCAAAGCCGGGATGTCCACGGTCGCGGAAACGCCAGAGCATGTGTTGCACCCGGTCCGGCGTATCGAACAGCATGAAGAAGAAACCTTCGCTGAAGCGATCCAGTTCAAAACGCATGGTGCGTTCACGCTCGCCGAGCACCAGTTCACACTGCTGCAAATAAGCGGCCTCATCCAGGCGGCCGTTGTTCAGCCCGTTGTGATCTTCGGCCATACCGAGCGTGGAAAATAAACCTATCTTGTCCGCTAACTCTCGGGCGTAGTCCGCCGGAGCCGAAACCGCAAACATGGGTGCCGACGGATCGAAGTTGACGGCTGAAAGATAAAATTCCAGATGCGGTTCAAGCTGCCGGACATAGAAGCGCGCGATTCCCGTCACCGATTGCAGCATAGAGAACTTGAACTTGAATCGCGCCCACTCGCTCCAACCTTTTTCCGGAACTTCAATCCTTGCCGGCGAGCCGCCAGTGTGAACCACCAGTTTGCACGCCGCCTTGTCCACCTGGACACGTACTTCACAGGATGTATCCGCTGCCGGTAACGCTTTCGTGTTTCGTGGCCCGAGCACACGGGTCGCGATCTCATCACCGGAATCAAGAAAGATGAGCTGTTCGTTTTCTTGCGCAACCGATGTCGTGTCTTGCGTGTAAAACGTACCCCTACTCTGGCTGCCCCGCACGTCGGGAACGCCCACTCCGGCCAGCATCCGGCCTTGCAATGTTTCAGGCGGAAAGGTACAGGGACAGCGCAAAACGGTGCTGGGGATGCCGGCCGCCGAGAGGGTCTGCCACAGCGGCACGCCGCTTCGCCGGTTGACTACTCGTGGCTGGGCCAGCATATTCTTCGCCCGCTCGAACCGGGTCAGGGCAACATCCGGTAAGTAGGTTTTCGGATCGCGGCAGATGAAATCAAAGATGCCGTGTCCGCCAGGGTTAGTGCCGGTGACAAACGATGACCAGGCTACAGGGGTCTGTGCGGGATAAGTGGTTTGCAGGCGGGAATAGCTGCCCGTAGCACGAATCCTGGCGAGGTTTGGGAGTTCTCCGCGTTCCAGCATCGCTTCCACAATGCCGGGCTCGAGGCCGTCCAAACCGATGACGATAACTTTTCTGCGCAAGAAGCGGACCCGAAATTACGGAGTTCCTTTGGGACTGTCCTTGGGAGCATCAACAGCGGCAGGCGTAGCGGAGCGGCTGAATTTCCGTACGACTTTGAAAAAAGTGCCAACGACTTTGTTCCAGAAGATCAGTAAGAGGCCGAGCACGCTGGCCAGCCCGGAAGTCACCGTCATCACTTGGTCGGGACCCGCGTAGAGCGCCAGCAGTTCAAATCTCATGAATACTCCCCCTGATCTGTTTTTAGATTCGACCTTACTCCGAGCAACTGGCACGATCTTAACATCGCTGGGTTCTTTATCCTCAGTGGCTGTTTCAATTCTACTTGAGACCCCTACGTCTGTCGGCACCAAAATCTCCAGCCTGGACGCTGGTATTCATGCCGGGAGGCAGCGAGGCAGGTCGCAACTACGATAGTTCGGAGCGGTAAAAGTGTCGCCGTTCAAAGAGATTCATGGGCAATTCGAAAACCTTGGTTTCCCCCACTGCAAAGGCAAACTGCTTGCCACATTCGGGGCCTGGGCAGGTGGTGTTTACTTTCTCCTTGTTAGTTTCCCTGGTCATTTCGCGTTCGACGACCACCCAAGTTCCGCACTTGGGGCAGGTTATACACGAGCAGACGATCCGGTCAGACATTTGACCTTTAGTGTAAATGATTTCGGGTGGAGGAAAAATCCCGAAGGGTCAGCGTCACTCAGCGTTCTTTTTTCCCCTGGCGCAACCGCCATTGAACATGCCGCAGAATGCCCAGCCACGCTTCGACGTCCTGGGCCGACAGTTTGATTCGACGCACCATGCGCCGAATTCGTTGCGCAGTCTCGGTCGCCCGCTGCGGAAGCATGTAACTGCTGGTGCTCAGCACATCGGCCAGCAAAGCTGTAATGCGCTCGATCTCGCCTCCAGTAGCCAGGGTCTGTTTCTCGGATCTCCCGGCTGCCTTGCCGTCGCGAATCAGTTCGTACAGGCATACGGCGACCGCCTGGCCAAGATTCATCGAGATATTCTGCTCCAGGGTGGGGATGCGAATGAGCCAGTGGCAGTAACTGAGGTCCAGCTTCGAAAGGCCGTACCTCTCCGAGCCGAACAAGAGTGCCACTCGCCCGGAACTCATATGCTTTCGGATCAGCCGGCCGCCGTATTCGAGGCGTCGTAGCGGGTGATGCAGTTCCCGATGCCGCACTGCGGTTGTGCCCACCACCAATGTGCAGTCGGCCACGGCGTCGGCGACACTTGTGTATTCTTTCGCGCTGGCCAGCAGTTCCGACGCGCCAACCGCGGAGCGCGCCGTACGGAACGCTCTTTCGTAGGGGTTAACGACACGAAGCCGGGAGAAACCGAAATTGCTCATGGCGCGAGCGGCGGCGCCAATGTTAAGAGGGTTGCGCGACGAAACCAATACAACGCGGAGGCGGTCGAGTTTGAGAGCAGCGGCCAAGGATGGATATTCTAAGCCAATTCATGTGGGCGCGAGCGTCCTCGCTCGTGCGGCGTCGCCACTAGCCACGCGGGGACCGCAAATCTGCGGCTGTCGCACGATGTTCGTGGAGATGCCGCACGAGCGAGGGCGCGCGCGCCTACATTAATTCTTGAGCACAGACTCGGCTACGCGAATCAGGGACGGTAGCACCGTGCCGAAGGCATTGTTTTGGGGATCGCCGAAGGCAAAATAGAGCTTGCTGTAAAGCGAATAGAGCTCGTCGTAAACGCGCTGCTCGGATTTGTCAGGCTCGAAGACCCGGTTAGGCGGGCAAATCTTCTTCTGTGCATCCTCGATGGTCTTGAACGTTCCGGCCGCGAGGAATGCAAAGATTGCCGAACCCAGGCTGATCACACTCTTGCTCGGAACCAGCACGGGCCGGCCTAGCACGTTAGCGTAAATCCGGTTCAGCACGTCATTCTTTTGCGGAATGCCACCGGCATTGATGACGCGCTTGATGTGCACCCCATTTCCAGCCATGCGGTCGAGAATCACGCGGGTATGGAACGCTGTGCCTTCGATGGCGGCATACAATTCGTCCTGGGCAGCGCTCTGGAGATTCCAACCCAGAGTGATGCCGCGCAAGTTCGGATTGACCAGTACGGTGCGGTCGCCATTGTCCCAGGTCATGCGTAGCAGTCCGGTTTGCCCGGCGCGATAATTCTCCAAGCCCTGGCTCAGCGTCTGTACATCAGTGCCGGCACGAGTTGCAATCGCGTTGAAGATGTCGCCCACGGCCGAGAGCCCGGCTTCGATCCCCGTCCGGCCCGGATGCACGCTTCCCTGCACGACGCCGCAGACGCCCGGAACAAGATTCACCGACGGCGTGATCCCGATAATGCAGGTGGAGGTCCCGACCACGTTCACCATGTCGTCGGTACCGCAGCCCGCCCCGATCGCGTCCCAGTGCGCATCGAATGCCCCCACCGGAATTGGAATCCCGGCCTTCAGGCCAAGCTTCTCGGCCCAACTCTTCGAGAGGGTTCCCGCAATCTGGTCTGAAGCCGCGTATTCGCCGTCCAGCTTTTCGCGCACCCCTGCCAGCAAAGGATCGACCTTGACCAGGAAACTCTCTGGAGGAAGACCTCCGAGAGCCCGGTTCCAGAGCCACTTGTGGCCCATGGCGCAGATGCTGCGTTTTACTTTCTTTGGATCGGTGATGCCGCACAACGTCGCCGCCACCATGTCGCAGTGCTCGAAGGCGGAGACAAACTCGGAACGCTTTGTGGGGTTGTGGCGAAGCCAATGCAGAAGTTTCGAAAACCCCCACTCCGAAGAATACACACCGCCACACCAGTTGATGGCCTCGAGCTTTTCGCGATGCGCGGCCGCCGTGATCTCTGCCGCCTCACCCTTGGCCCGATGATCACACCACAAGTAGTATTCACCGAGAGGCTGCAGGTCTTTGCCCACCGGAATCACCGAAGAGCCGGTGGTATCGAGAGCGATGGCCTCCACCTGGTCGCCCGAGATACCGGCTTTCTTCACCGCCTCGCGAGTCGCGGCGGCGAGAGCGCGCATGTGGTCCTCGTGCGATTGGGTGGCGTATTCAGGATCTTCGCGCTTGCGGTGCAGAGGATATTCGGCGACGGCGGATTCCAGAAGGCCGCGGTCGCTGTCCACGATGGAGACGCGGACGTTCAGAGTTCCAAAATCGACTCCAGCGACAATGGCCATCAGCAGGCTCCGTTATTTCCCGGATGCTGATACATGTCCCAGTGGAGATACCGGGTGGTGGCTTCGTAAACCGCAGGAGCAACGCTCGAGAGGTTGGCGGCCACGTGATGCTCGAAGCCGTTTTCGCAGATATAGCGCAGGAGCTTCTGCATTTGTGGGATTTCGACCACGCCGGCGCCGCCGAAGGTATTCAACGGATCGTCGGTAAACTGTCCTTCGCCCACGTAGCCCCTCATCTTGCCCGCGGTGTCGTCAGTGGAGAAGCGGGCAAAGCTCATCATTTCCGGCTTGATCAGCCCTACGCAGGTGCCAAAAGTGTTTTCCTTGCCCACGGTGCCCGCGATGATCTCCTGGAAATCCATCTTCACCGAGCGGAAGAAGTGTTTGGGCAGGTTGGAGCAATGGAAGCACACCGCCTTGTTGGGATCAGATCCGTAGTTGTTGTTCCAGTCAAGCAGTGCTGAAGGCGTTTCCGACGCCAGCCGCAATGCGTGCATGCCGAGCACGCCGCAGATATCCACCTCGCAGGCGCTCGAGAGCAGGCTGTCACTCATCATGCTCATCACGGTGCAAGGCACGACACCGAGGTTTTCCTCGATGGAGGTCCAGCACTGCACGGCGCTGATGGCGACTTCCGTCGCCGCCATCCAGTGATCGACCACCGCGCCGAGCTTCGCCATCTTCATCAAGGCCTGCGCCGGTACCCCGCTGGAGTCAACATATTTCTTGATCAGCGCCAGCTTGGCCTGTGCGGCATCGTCGTTATCCTTCATGCGCTCGATGCGGCCCAGTACCTCGGAGAGATCAAGCGTCTCGATTGAAATGCCTTGCGACTCGAGAATCTTCTCGCTGTAGCGGACCGTGTTGAAGGCTGTGGGACGCGCGCCAATCGCTCCCACCCGCAGGTTGCGGAAGCCATTGACCACGCGACAGACCGCAGCGAACCATTGCAGGTCCTGGGCAAACTCGGGCGAATCGGGACTCTCAGTATGCAGCGTGGTAATGGAATACGGAATGCCGTATTGCCGCAAGTTGTTACAGGCTGACATCTTGCCACAAAAACTGTCGCGGCGGAAAGCGATGGTCATCTTCCCGGGATCGTCGGGCGTGGCTTGGATCAGTACGGGCACATGCAAATCCGCCAGCCGCAGCGCATCGGCAATGGCCCGCTCTTCCCCAAAGTTCGGCAGAGTCACGATAATGCCGTCGATGCGATCACGATTCCGTTTGAACAGGTCGGCACAGCGCCTGGACTCTTCCCGAGTTTCGACCGCCCCATGCTTGCTTTCTTCCGGAGTCAGCGCGACCACATCCATGCCGGCAGCGGTCAACACCCGCAGCATTTCTTCCCGGCCGCTCTTGGCCAGATGATCTGGAAAGAAACCCCGGTTACCCACGATCAGGCCCATCGTCATTTTCTTGGTTGCCATTACGGTACCTTTACAGACTCAATGATCTCAGGCTTGCCGCCGCGGGGCGAATTTCGCGCAGTAGATCAATCCGATGACCAGCAGCACTGTGCCCCACCATACATTGGCGTGCAAGTTGAAAAGAACCACATTCGGAGTCACTGGAGGATTTATCAGCTGGTAGATTCCCGCTCCACAGATCAACGCGCCGTTCACGGCCAGCGAAATGCCGATAAAAAACCAGATGGAAATCATGCTTCGCGCCTCTCTCTACCAGAAAATAATGTTGAGTACAAAGAACACGACCACCACCACGCTGGCCCAGAAAAGTGGCTTCTGGTACAGGGGGACATCCCCGATCGACGGTATTTCGGTCTCTCCGTACACCAGACCCGTCAATTCGCTGGCTGGCACCGGCTTCGTCGCCATACTCACAACTACGGTGACGATAACGCAGACGATGAAAGACCAGAGCGCCTGATACATATCCTGGGCCAGGGCCTTGGCATGCGGCGAGAGCGCCACATAACGCAACGCGGTGGGATCGAGTTTCACCCACGCCCACATACCAATCGAGGAAAGTGTTCCGCACAACAATCCCCAAAAACCGCCAGCACCAGTCGCCCGCTTCCACAGCATCCCGAGGATGACAGTGCCAAACAGGGGCGCGATGAAGAAGCTGAAGAGCGCCTGTACGTAATCCATGATGCTGGCGAACTGCATCACGAGATAGGCCGTGCCCACGCTGATCAGCACACCGATCACGGTAGTCCAGCGGCCCATGTTTACGTAATGATGGTCAGTGCCTTTGCTGTTGATCAGCGGGCGGTAGATGTCGTACGTCCACACCGTGGTGAACGCGCTCACATTCCCGGCCATACCCGACATGAAACCCGCAATCAGAGCAGTGATCCCGAGCCCCAGCAGCCCTGGACCGCAGTACCGGGCAAGCATGAGCGGGAGAACATCGTTGTAGCTGTGGGCCCCGGTAGCCGCGGCGATTGATTCCGGGACCAGCTTCATCGGCAGTACGGCCAAACCCAGCAGTCCGGGCAGGATGACGATGATCGGCACCAGCATCTTGAAGCCGGCGCCGATGATCGGTGCCATTTCAGCGCTGCGAATGTCCTTGGCTGCGAGAATGCGCTGCACTACCAGAAAGTCCGTGGTCCAGTAGCCCATCGAAATGACGGAGCCGAGTCCGAACACAATGCCGGTCCAGTGGATGCCCATGGGATTCGACGTGAACGATCCCAACCCAGACCAGAGATGGACGTACTGTTCCGACGACCTCGCCGCAATTTGCAGTTTGAGATTCGTCCAGCCCCCGGCTTCATACAATCCAAGAATCGGAATCAGCAGCGCGCCCGCCCAGATAAGGAAGAACTGCAGCACTTCGTTAAAGATAGCCGAGCGCAGCCCGCCTAGCGTGACATAAATGGCAACCGTCAGTGACGAAACCCAGATGCTGAAATTGATGTCCCAACCCAACACGATCTGCATGACCTTGGCCATGGCAAACATGTTGACGCCGCTCATGAGCACGGTCATGAAGGCGAACGAAACCGCGGACAGGGCGCGGCTGGGTTCGCCGAAGCGCAACTTCAAATAGCCTGGGACGGAGTGGGTCTTGGAAATGTAGTAAAACGGCATCATCACCAGCGCGAGGAACAACATGGCCGGAATAGCGCCGATCCAATACCAGTGAGTCGCCAGAATACCGTACTGGTAGGCCGATCCGGCCCAGCCCATCAGTTCAAGCGCGCCCAGATTGGCAGAGAGAAAACTCAGTCCGGCCACCCACGCCGTCATCTCGCGTCCAGCCATGAAGAAGTCTTCACCGGTGTTGGCGCGGCCGCGCAGGTAGAATCCGATGGCCAAAACCAGCACAAAGTAGAAGGCGATTATGACTACGTCCACGGCGGACAAGTGCACAAGCTGCGTCGCTACATACATCGCCAAAGCTGGCATCATTTCTTTTCCTTGGCTTGCCCGTAATACGCGTTGGAGCCGTGCTTCCTCAGGTGGTGCTTGTCATGCAACCCGCCGCCAATGGGTTTTGCCGCTCGATCAATGTTGATGGTGAAATACGCCATCCGTGCCACCGCTTCCAGGATCACGGCATTGTGGGCCGCCGCAGCTGGGTCCAGACCCCAGGCAAAAGGACCGTGATTGGCCACCAGAACCGCCGGCACTGAGGCGTAGCTCGTTTTCTCAAAGGCCCGAACAATAGCACGTCCGGTGTTTTTCTCATACTCGGACGCGATCTCGCTATCCGTCAGTGCCTCAGTAACTGGGACCGGCGCGTGGAAGTAGTCAGCGTGGGTGGTGCCGAAGCATGGAATCGGTTTGCAAGCCTGCGCCCACGAAGTCGCGTGCTCGGAATGAGTGTGAGCGACCCCGCCAATTTCGGGGAACGCGCGGTACAGGACAAGATGAGTCGGCAGGTCGGAGGAGGGCCGCAAATTACCTTCCACAATTTTGCCGTCGAGGTCGGTGACGATCAGGTGTTCCGGTTTCATCGTCTCGTAGGGAACGCCGCTGGGTTTGATGACCACCAGGTTCTGGTCCCGCGAGATGCCGCTGGCATTGCCGAAGGTGTAAAGCACCAGTCCCTTTCGGACCAATTCCAGGTTAGCTTCCAGCACCTCTTCCCTTAACCGAGGCAAGAGCATAGAGGGATTGTTTTTCCGACACAGATTCGCGTCTATCGCGAGTAATCGTTTACTATTCGAAAAGTCAAAATAGTGTACGTAACCGCTTTTGTCAATCACGGAATTGCACGATGACTCTCGTCGACCGGTCCGGGCGCCCCGTTCCTGAAGATTTCGCAGGGGAAAGCGACATTTTCACGGGTTGGAACGGCTTCTGCAACCCCTATGGCAAACGTTTTCCGTACTTTAACCAACCCAAAGCGAGGCTCCACTTCCCTGCTCTCCCGTGAGAGGAAAATCTGGGAATTCTGCTGAGGGACTCCCCTAATCAGGACGCGAAAGGAAGGCCGGTCGACGAATTCGCCTGGCTGACCCTGCTCGGCCTGCTCTCCTCCTCCTCGCTCGGGATAACGTTTGCTGTGCTAGAATCCGGGCGTCGCTGCTTTACCGGCATTATGGACATACGGGAAATCGCGAAACGAGCCAGGGTTTCGACCGCCACGGTCTCCCGCGCCATCAACCGGGTCCCCACTGTCAATCCGGCGCTGGCCAAGCGGGTTTGGAGCGTAATTGAAGAACTAGGCTACTACCCGAATACGCAGGCGCGGGCCCTGGTTTCCGGGCGCAGCCGGATTTTTGGTCTCATCATTTCTGAAATTACTAATCCCTTCTTTCCAGAAATTGTTCAAGTCTTCGAAACCATTGCGGTCCAACACCGCTATGAAATCCTGATTACTTCCACTGGAAACGACCCCAAGCGCATGGAAAGCGCCGTCCGCCGCATGATCGAGCGCCGGGTGGAAGGGGTCGCCGTCATGACATTCGGCATGGAGGAGGGGCTGCTCGAGGACCTTAAGCTCAGGCAAGTTCCGCTTGTCTTTGTCGATGTCGGGCCGCCTCGCCCCCGGGTCAGCAATATCCGGATCGACTATCTCAACGGAATCCGCCAGGCGGTACAGCATTTGGCTGCTCTCCGCCACGAGAAAATTGCATTTATTACCGGGCCCCTGCGCTTGAAATCAGCGATGGCCAGGAAACAAGCATTCCTGCGTTCCATGCAGGAAATCGGCCTCAACACTGATCCGGAGCTGGTAGTCGAAGGCGACCATACTGTGGAAGGAGGAATGGCGGCCCTTACCCAATTGCTCGCCGGACCGGTGCAGCCTACAGCGGTCCTGTGTTCGAATGACATGACTGCAATCGGCGTGATGCGCAGGAGTCATGACGCCGGCCTCTCCATTCCTCGCGACATATCTGTCATCGGCTTTGACGACATCCGGCTCGCCCAGTTCGTGATACCACCACTCACCTCAGTTCAGATGTCCCAACCCGAACTGGCGCGGCTGGCTTTCCACGCACTACTGTCAGAAGTCGAGCGGGAAACGCCGGCGCCTAACGGAACCGACTATTTGCTGAAGACGAATCTGGTACTGCGCGAGTCGACCGGCCTGATTGCAAGTGCTTCGAAGCCAGCAGAAAAACGGCGTTGAACGTCTACTCTAGCGACAACGTCAATTTGGTGACCGAAGCCGGCGCGAAAGCGTAGGCAAGATCTCCGCGCTGGATATCCAGCGCCTTGCTCCTAGGGCTGACGACCTCGCGCTGGTCGAATGTGTTGTGCGCGCGAATATCTGAATTTGTCAGGGTCGTGACAGTACCCGATTTAAAACTCGCCCCACGAATCCCAACCTTTGCTTCACGCGTCGCACTTACATGCGGATTCACTACCGTCAGCACCAACTCCTTATCATGCAGTGAAGCCGAACCGTTGAGTCCCCAGAATGACGAGGGCTTGCCGTCGCGGTCGTAATTTACCGCAGGGGCGATGAAGATGGTTCGCAAGGACTGCCCACCCTGGTGTGCTGCATACATCCCGAAGACGTGTCCCACCGGGGTGACGCAAAACTTGTCTTCGTGCGCCAGGTACAAACTGTTCAGGCAATTGATCAGTTGCGCGCAGTTGGCCATGGCCACCTTTTCGGGATGACGGTTAAAGGTATCGAGCGTCAAGCCGCTGAACACGGCGTCGCGCAGGGTTGGCGTTTGTTCGAGGATGTCGCCGGGAGTGGCCTCACTGCCGGGCCGATACCACGGACCCCACTCGTCCACTACGAGTTTCACCGAATGTTCCCGGTCAAATTCCCCCATCGCCTGCCAATGCCCGCTGATCAGAGATTCCATGACATCGCCCTGGCGCAAGAGCTCGTACCAATCCACGGTCTCAAACTTGAGCGCGTCGCCTTTGCCTTCAACCCATTCACGGGTGCGGCCCCGGCTCAGATTCCAGGCGTAGTAATGGAGCGCCAGGCCATAGATGGAGCGGAGTTCTCCCGGGCCTTTGCGCACGATTTCTTCCAGAAACCCGCGCGTCCAATCCCACTTGTCATCGTTGGGCCCGGAGGCGATGAACGACAATGGTTGTCCGTAGCCCGGCACCCAGGCGGTGTATCGGCGGAACTCCACAGCATATTCCTGCGCGGTAAAATTTCCGCCGCAGCCCCACGACTCGTTGCCGACGCCCCAATAGCGAACCCCGAACGGCTCGGCGTATCCCGCTGCGGCTCGCATGTCCGCCAGGGTCGTACTCCCGGCGGGCGAGTTGCAATATTCCACCCAGCGGTAAAACTCAGCTGCGGGAAGGCTGCGCACGTTCGCCGCAAGATAGGGCTGGCTTCCAATCAACTTGCAGAATTGAACGAATTCATTGGTCCCGAATTGATTCGGGTCGTATTTGTGGCTGGTGGAACCGGCAGCCGTTTCCTCCTGGGCCCAGAAGTTGGTTCGCCGGGGACGCTTTTCGGCCGGCCCTATGCCATCACGCCAATCGTAGCTGTCGGCAAAGCATCCGCCGGGATAGCGGATCACCGGCGCTTTGATCTTCCGCATTTCTTCAACTAACTCTTTGCGGATGCCATTCAGATTGGGAACTTTTGATTTCTCGCCCACCCACACGCCGTCGTAGATCACGCCGCCCAGGTTTTCGGTGAAGTGTCCGTATATGTTGGGAGAGATGGTTCCCAGAGGTTCGCCCAGGAGAACCTCGATCCGCGAATCATCTGTGCCTGCACCCGCGGCGAAGGGCGCAACCCGGCTCAGCCAAACGTACCCTGCGCCGGCCATGCTGTTTCGGACGAATTCCCTGCGTCCGATCATGTCAGAATCCCCATGTCACGACCCCCATTGAATGACCGCGTAAGAGCGGGCCGGCACTTCGAACTTTGCCCGTCCTCCCGCGATCGAAGGCTTGTCCAACGTCCGCGGAGCCACTTTCTGTGGCGCGTCGAAGCTGTTAAATGCTTTCAGATCGTCGCCTGTTAAAAGGAAGGAAGACAACGTCCGGGCCGGCGCCTTGTCCTGCCAATTCACCTCGATGGCGTGGGCCTTCGACAGATCGCGATTGAGAACGAAGAGAGAAACTTTGCCGTCATCTGCGCTGATTGTTCCAGCCACGTCAAGGTACGGGACCTGCCCCATCCCCGCAACTTCATACCCGGGAGACTCGACCAAGAGATTGAGCACGGAACCACGAGCAAACTGCAATGCCCAACTGTACGGATAGTAGATCGTCTGCCGGAACAGACCATTCGGGTTGGTCATGATCGGAGCGATGACGTTGATCAGCTGAGCCAGACACGCCAGCTTCACGCGGTCGGCGTTGCGGATCAGAGAATTGAGAATCCCGCCCACCAGCAGCGCATCTTCCAGGTTGTAGATCTCTTCCAGTAAATGCGGCGCTTCCTGCCCATGCCCGTTTCTGGCATCCCCATGGCGGGCGCGATACCAGACGTTCCACTCATCGAAGGAAAGCCACAATTTTTTCGGAGACCGCTTGTGTCCGCGCACCAGGTCACAGACCGCGACCGTCTCGGCAATCTGTTTTTCCATGCTCAGATTCATGGCCAGAAACTTCGAACTGTCCTCTCCGGTTTCTTGCTTGGTGTTTCCGATGTAACGATGGAGAGAGAGAGCATCAACATAGTCGTAGCATTGCTCCAGGACTTCACGATCCCATTCCAAATACGTAGGCACGCCGGGTCCGCTCGATCCGCAGGCAATGAGCTGAAGCGAGGGATCGACGTAACGCATCTGCCGAGCCGCATCCTCTGCCTTGAGTCCGTACTCCGTGGCCGTCATGTGGCCAATCTGCCAGGGACCGTCCATCTCATTTCCCAGGCACCAATGCTTCACCTTGTAGGGCTCGAACCCGTGCTTGCGCCGTAGATCGCTCCAGCGCGTTCCCTGATCGACGTTGCAATATTCCACCAGGGCGGCTGCCTGTTCCGCGGTCCCCGTGCCCAGATTGAGGCCCATCAAGGGTTCTGTGCCGACGGCTTTGCACCACGCCATGAATTCGTTGGTGCCAAACTGATTGTTGTTGAGGGTATTCCACGCTTTGTCGAGCACTCGAGGACGGTCCTGCTTGGGCCCAACCCCGTCGAGCCAGTTGTATCCCGAAACAAAATTCCCGCCTGGATACCGAACGATAGGCACGCCTAACTGGCGTATTTCGTCAATCACATCCTTGCGAAGACCGTTGGAATCCGCCAGCTTGGATCCGGGATCGTAGATTCCCTCGTAGATGGCGCGGCCCAGGTGCTCCAGAAATGAACCAAACAGATTGCGATCCAAAGGGGCAACGGTACGTCGCGAGTCCACAAAAACCCTTACTACTTCGCTGGGGTTGGAGGTCTGCGTCTGAGCGGATAGAAAGCGTCCGAATACGAGATTCGCGGAACACCCTATGCCGGCGGAGGAAGCTTGCCGCAAGAAACGTCGTCGATTGGCGGAGAACATGCGGGTCATCTCCTGGGATGTCCTGAGCGGGCAAATAGTAAACGTTTACTCGGACTGCTGCAATTCTTTTCTTCCGCACTCTCAGTTCGAAGACAAAAGCTCGGCGCTAAATCACAGCCTGGTATAGCGCCAACCTTCGATCAAGATCCTTCAGTTGGATGAAGCAGTGTTGGAAGCCGGCCCCAGCCCGGAAGCAGGCGTAACCGCTTCGGCCGATGCCCTTGCCGCCTGCGGCCGGTAGCCATTCCTGGTCCGGACGCGAAGGCCTCGGGCACGCTCGCCCACCAGCTTCACCGTAATCGCGCGCCACCCGCGGTTGGGATTGGCTTGTGGATAGTAGCTCAGAGAATAAAGATGAGCCAGGTCGCTGCGGATGGAAGCAAACGCCTTCTGCTGCTGCTTCCAGGTTTTGGCAAAATAGGCTTCGCCACCGGTGGCAGCGCTCATGCGCTTGAACACGGTACTCGAAATCGGTTCCAGCTTGGCTTCCCGCGTGCTGATCATGTAAATAGGGATGCCCTTCGACTGCGCCAGTTCGGCCACATCTTCCGGCGGCACCATGCTGAAGTTGTCCGGTCCATTGGAGAAGACGACGATTACTTTCCTGCCGGTGTTCTGGCCGGCGTCCCTGACCGTCATCAGCAAGGCGTTGTAGAGGGCAGCATCATCCCCGGCCACCGTGCTGCGAACTCCGTGCAGGACCTGCGAGCGGTCTGCGGTGAGGGTGGTGGCCCGGGAGAGGTCGCGGCTGTAGGAATAAAATGCCACCCGGTCCGGACCGTCGAGCGAGCGGACAAACTCGGCAATCGCATCCTGCGCGAAGACAAATCCCCGGTACATGTAGTTGCTGGTATCAAACAAAATGAAGACGTCGGCGCCCGCCATCATGGAGCCCAGTTCGGAGCCCAACTCCGACGATTGATCTGAAGATCCGGCCGAACCTTGCCGGATGCGGAGGTCTCCCGCCTTTGGTTCGGACCCGTCCGAGCTCACTCTTCGGGTAGGCTCGTTGCCCTCTCCGAAGGTGGCGACTTTCTGCGGAATGCCGTCCTCGGTCACAATAAAGTCCGAGGGACGGAGGCCGGTCACGTAGTTCCCCTTGCTGTCCATGACCGCCACGTTCAACTGCACCATGTTGACTTCGACGCGGATCTTGGTTTCAGCCTCCTGCGCGGGCGCCAGACTGACGGAGCCAAGGAGGACCACGAAGAGGACTGATAGGACGAGAGAGAATTGTTTTGCCATATGCCTGTTTCACCTGCCGGAGCCGCTTTGATGCGCTCCGGATGCTGGTAGCTTTCTTGTTATCAAACTGTCATTGCACGGTGGTGTTCAACGCCACTTTCGGCAGCAAGGTAATCTTGCCCTGGCGGAACTCGTTACCGGTTTCCCGCATCGCGCGCAACATCGCCGGCCAATCCTCGAAGTCGGTGGCAAAAATCTTCTCTACCATCCGATAAGTGAGCTCCGGAACCAACCGGTTCAGCATGGCAGGCGAATACCCCTGTTCATCCGCCAGTCGGGCCCAATACAAATTATTGGAGTCCCAGGATTCGGCCAGCAAACGGCTGGAGTAACCCATGAATGCGGGAAAGGGCTTCACACTGATCAACTCTCGAGAATAACTTTGTGCCAGCGCTGGATGAGGAACCCCGAAATCCTCCGACAAGCGCTTCCAGCTGGCCTCCGCAGGATACTGGCGGGCAAGATCGTCCAACTCCCCGCCGGCTTTCCCCCAATGGCTATTTTGTTCCGGAAATTTCCGGCGGAATTCTGCCGCCAGGTAGAAGGTTTCGCCTGGCATGACTCGGGACAGAGCTTCATCCACGGCCCCCGCCCGCAGGGCAGTCTCGACGCGCTCGGAGCGCTGTGGGTTCATCCGCTCGGAGAGGATAGCCACCACCTGGTGGCGCGTTGCTTCATCCTGAGCGGCCGCAGCCAGAAGCTCTTCGCCGGTTCGCTGGTAAAGGGTGACCGCGTGCAATTCGTTTCGGGTCACTCCCCACCAGCGTGGCAGGACCGAACTGCTGACCAGGCCGGGGACCAGTTCATGCCAGATCAACGCCTGAACATTCTCCGGAACGATAAAGTCCTGCTCGGCTTCCGCGAGGACAAACGGTAGATCCGCCAGCGAACCGGCCAGGTGAGCTCCCCCGCCCGCCGGCAAGCCAGAGCCGAAGACGTGCGGCACACGCCAGGACTGTCCTCCCCCAATCGCCATTTCCCCGGAGAAGTCGTGAGAGCGGACGAAAAGAGGATTGTTAAGAAGAATCTGTGCTCCCGGCGGCGCGTAATACGCATAGTTTAAACCCACCAGGGTGTCCCTCAGGAACGGTACGACTAGCCCGCGCGCGTCAACCAGATCCTTGCGGGAATTGGGGGACTTGATGAGTTTGGCCAGATCGGTGCGCGTCTGCAACGAACTGTGCCGCGTGTTATAGAACCCGGCCGCCCATTCGCTGCGTTCGCTGGCAGTAAACATGGGGCGTGGCATCTCAAATTCCCGCAGCTGTCCAGCCAGCGGGATCAGGTTTTCGCCCACGTCCTTACCTTGCGCCATCTCGTTCAATCCCTGGCCCAGAGCCAGCAAGGTGTCGAGCGAAACCAAACGCTGACCTTGCAATACGGAATGCATTCTGTCCGCCAGTTCTTGCCGGACTCTTTGGCCGTCGGGTTGCGACTGGCTCGGGCCCGCCAGCAGGGCGACCACTTCGTCTTGCGATAGATCCGCTCTACCCCCCGCGGCCCGCCACAACTCCCGAACCGACGTCCGAGCCGAATCGAATAGTTGAGCTGAGGAGGACGTGCCGGCTGCGAACGGGCTGATCACCGCCTGCCAGGATGCGTTCAAATTCGCGGCAGGAATCTGTCCCTGGCGCGCCAGAATTTCCCAGAGACCTACGTTGGATTGGAAAATTCCCAGCGCATTGGCCCGCAGAGTGATATTGGAAATCCGGTCGATAGCGTCAGCCGCCCCCAGAAAGCGGGTGATCGACTCATCGTTCAGCGCCTGAAATTCAGAAAAAATCAGGTATTGGTTGCCATACCGAGAAAACTTCTGCGCCAGCAGGCGGACCGTTTCCGGACTCATCCGTTGGCCGGCTGGCCGATTACTGTCAATCGCACTCAGCATCAGGTAGATCCGCAGCGGCCCATCATCGGAGCTCTGCCGCGAGAAGGCGAACAGTGCTTCCACCAACTGATCGGGATCCTTCCAACGGTTGGCATGCTTGGCCCACTGGCGCACCACTTTGGAATCGGTCTTTTGCCGAAGGATCTCGTCCCATACTCCGAGGTTTCCGGGAACCGTTGGTTGACCGGACGGGTCCAGTTGAAGGCGCGTCACCAGGATGAGCAGGTCGGGGTCGGGACGGAACACAGGACGGGCCGGGCCCGGCGCAATGTCCTTACCGCGCAAGGCATCGTAGAAACGCGGCAAACGGTGAGCATCTGTGAAATAGACCTGCTGGGCCGGGGTCAAACGAGAGAGCGTGTCGAAATACGCGGCCAGCCAACCGTCATCTTTAGCCAGCAGACGCGCCACGAATTCCTTGGGCGAATCCGGACTCGCGCCGGCAAGTTCCTTCCACGCAGATTCCGCAGCCGGCCCCCCAGGCACGACCATGCGCCCATTTCGGATAGAGACGTGACTGCTGTAGAAGTCGAGAACGGACGCGAAAGGAAGCAGACTTGGTATTCCAGCAAATTGCCGCAAAGCTGCGCTGGTTTCAGAATCCATCCGGGATATGGCCCAGTAGAGCCGCGATAGCATGGGGTCGTCGAGCATCGCGTCCAACATGTCGCCCTGTGTCCAATCAGTCGACGAGAATAACAGTGGCACCGGAGATACGGCAAAGGGACAAGCGAAGGGCTTGCCGCCCTGGAGTGTTTGCTCAAGTTCGGCAAGAGGAAATCCGGAATCGATGGTCAGAAAGGCGCGCTCCGGGTCGGCCGTTTCCAGTGCGGCGCCCTTTCCGCAACCTTCCCGAAGCCGGTAGCCGAGAACATCCAATAACGGCCCCGCCTGATCGCAGCTCGCCACCCGAATAGTTCCCTCCGGGCCTGCCAGTGTGACCAGTTGCCTGGCCTGCTCCACATAGCGCTTCAACAGGATCAGAAATTCGGTGGGTCTGCCCGTCCTGTCCTTGCGCCCCTGGTAGCCCTCGACCGCCACATTGCGGGCCAGGAGAGGCAGCACTTCCTCCAGCGAAACCTTTTGACTGATACCGGCCATGCGCAGAAATGAACGCAGAGGCCCCGGGATGGCTATCGTCGCCCCCGCGGCCGAACCTGGTTGAGGAGCTTCCGGCGCCTTGGCCGCGGCCGACGTGTCCGATGGCGAACTGGCCGAAGAAGCAAGCCCGGTGCAGTAAACGCTTACAGAAAGGAATAACAATGCAGAGAGAGAAGCCCTCAACAGGAGGCAAGAAGATTTCACGGCTGGCCCTTCCTTACAAACCATTAGGAACGACTTGTATCAAATCGCAGGATGCCAGGGACTAGAAGAGACATTCGCCAGAGGGTGACGTCAGGTTTGTGACCCGGGCCCGAGTACCGCCACCACACCCGAATTTGACTAAGCCCGCTTGTCTGTGTTCGGCCCCCGGAGCCTAGATTTTGTGCCTGCCAAGATAGATCATCTTGTGCGCGATGCCAACCCCCTTTTTTGTAATTTTCTGGGCCGGTGGTGCCTAAAACGACGAAGGCCCGGAAATGGCGTAGATCGGGCGGTTTGGAGGCATTTAGGGGCCGATGGGTCGCCTGGGCTGTGGAATTCCGTAACATCAATGTTTCGCCGGAGAACGGGGATCCCCACCCGTCTCATGCTTGGCCGGTGCAAGACGGGCAGGACGCCCGTCCTCCACTTTCGAACCTAGTTACCGGCCTACTCCTGCTGGTTGGAAACCCGTCACTGCCTCCCGCAATCCCTTTTCGTAGGCGTCGATTAGCTTGTCCCAGGTTGCATTGGCTTCAGAATCAATCAATTTCCGAGCCGGATCCGCGTCAAACCAGGCCAGCGACTGGCGAATGCCCTGCGCAAAGCGGGTCGTCGCCACGAAGTCCGGAACAAAGCGTTTGATCTTGCTGTTGTCGAAAACCACGCTCACCGCCTTGTCGCCCACCAGCGTGCCTTCCATGTCAGGCAAGCACGCCACCATGAAATCAGATGGAATATGCACGATCCGAGGCTCCACGCCTACCGCTGCTCCTACGATGCGATAGAGCTGATCCCAGCTCAGGACTTCATCAGTTGTGATGTGAAATGCGTGGCCAATGGACTGTTCATGGCCCAGCAACCCGACAAACCCTTTGGCAAAGTCGCTATCGTGAGTAATCACCCAAAGGGATGAGCCATCGCCTGGGACGACCAACTTCTGTCCCCTCAGCATGCGATCTACTACAGTGTAGGAGTGTTCCGCCCAGCTATTGATGACCAGTGGAATCAGGGTCTCGCCATAGGTGAGGGACGGGCGAACGATGGTGATCGGAAATCCCTCTTCGCGAAATGCCTTAACCAGACGCTCTTCGCAGGCAATTTTGTTTCTGGAATAGTCCCAGTGAGGATTGGCCAGCGGAGTCGACTCGGTAATCAGATAATCGGTGGCAGGTTTCTGGTAGGCGCTGGCGGAACTGATGAAAATGTATTGCCGGGTTCGTCCGCGGAAGAGTTCGAGGTCGCGCTCGATGTCTGTCGGAGTAAACGCGATGAAGTTGACCACCACATCAAACTGCCGGCCGCGCAACGCCTGCGCGACTGCAGACGGATCGTTGATATCTGCCTGGACCGTCTCCGCGCCGGCAAGCCAGTCCGCAGAATGCTGTCCGCGCCGGAGCAGCGTGAGTTTGATGCCGCGGCGCAATGCCAAACGAGTGCAGGCGCTACTGACGATCCCTGTCCCGCCGATAAACAATACGTCCATGCGCCAGCCATTCTAATGGACATGGAGGACGGGTGTCCCGACTCGTCTTTGCAAAAACTATGCCACAGCAAAGACGGGCGGGACGCCCGTCGTCCATTATTTATTTTGTCTCACCAGCGATGCTGCACCAGGGGCCGGATCTTCTCATCGTAAATGCGCCGCACCGCAGCCATCGTGTCCGAAGTGAGCGGCGGAAGGTCGGACGCACCGCAATTGTCAGCCACCTGCTCCGCCCGCTTCCCGCCGGGAATGGCGCACGTGACCGCATCGAACATCAATATCCAACGCAGGGCGAATTGGCTCAGCGAAACCCCTGCAGGCAGAAGTTGCCGAATTTCTTCCACCGCCGCCAGGCCGATGTCGTAATCCACCCCGGAAAATGTCTCGCCTACGTCGAAGGATTCCCCGCGTCGATTGAAATTGCGGTGGTCGTCAGCACCGAACTTCGAGTCGGGTCGAAGCTTGCCGGTGAGAAGTCCGCTGGCCAGCGGTACACGCGCCAGAATGCCCACGCGCTTTTCTTTGGCTTTGGCGAAGAAGACGTCCGCCGGACGGTGCCGGAAGCAATTGAAGATGATCTGCACCGTTTGCACGTTGGGGAATTCAATCGCCTTCAGCGCCTCCTCTATTTTTTCTACGCTGACTCCGTAGTAGCGAATCTTTCCCGCGGCAACCAGATCGTCGAGCATCCCGAAGACTTCGGGACGTGCATAGAGTTCCGTCGGCGGTCCGTGCAGTTGGACCAGATCGAGCCGGTCGGTAGCAAGATTGCGCAGACTGTCTTCAATCCAGGCCGAAAGGTTCTGGCGGCTGTAGCCTTCTACCGTTTGGCGCGGCAGTCGCCGGCCCGCCTTGGTGGCCACGATGATTTCTTCTTTCCGCTCTTTCTTGAGCCGGGCGATCAGGCGCTCGCTGCGACCGCCTCCGTAGACGTCAGCCGTGTCGATAAAATTGACCCCGCAGTCGATCGCTTTATGCAGGGCTGTCATCGAGTCTTCATCGGAAACCTGGCCCCATGAACCGCCAATCGCCCATGCGCCAAAGCTAATTTCTGAAACCTTCCATCCTGTACGGCCCAGTGTGCGGTACTGCATGCGTTTTTCTCTCCTTGGAAC
>Ga0210384_10001574_pt1 | contig 30656 bp, 27 predicted proteins | sample IncBWH2MmetaG_FD_160574 | JGI IMG/M metagenome (GOLD analysis project Ga0210384, IMG submission 160574) | Forest soil microbial communities from Barre Woods Harvard Forest LTER site, Petersham, Massachusetts, United States - Inc-BW-H-2-M | ecosystem: Environmental > Terrestrial > Soil >...
CCCCTGATCGCCGTCGTCCCGCAGGAGGGGAAGCCGTTCTACCACCTGACCCCCCGAGAGCACGTCTACGAGTACCTCCGGGTCCGCGGAGCCGAGCGGGAGTCGGCGACGGACCGGACGGAGGAGATCCTTCAGGCGATGGGCCTCCAGAGCTACGCCAACGAGCCGGTCATGCGCCTGAGCGGCGGGCTCCAGCAACGGACGCTGGTGGCCACGATCCTCGCGACGGAGGCCCCCTTCCTGTTCCTGGACGAGCCGACGCTCGGGATGGACCCGTTCGCCCGCCGGCAGGTATGGGAGGTGATCCGACGCGCGGCCCAGAAGGGCTCCACCGTGCTACTGACCACGCACTACCTCGACGAGGCCGAGCAGCTCTCGGAGGAGCTCGCCGTGATCGATGGCGGCAAGGTGCTGTACCGAGGGACGGCCGAGAAGCTCAAGCTCACGCTGGGCCGCGAGGTGCGCCTGCAGTTCTCCGCCGGGTTCCGGGCGGAGGAGCTCCAGCCGTACGGGCGGGTCTTCTCCGACCGGAACCGGTTGACCCTCCTCACCACGCGAGCCCAGGTCCGGGCGCTGACCGAGCAGGCGCTCGAGCGGGGGAGCGAGGTCGTCGTCGGCCCCGTGACCCTCGAGGAGGCGTTCCTCGAGCTCGTGGGCCGCGGCATCGAGGAGGACGAGGCATGACGCTCGCCTCGCAGATGCGCGCCGTGGCCCACATCTGCTACTTCAACGGGGTCATCCCGCTGTGGCGCTCGCCATTGCTGATCGCGGCGGTGTTCCTGACCCCGTTCAGCTTCCTGTTCTTCCTGCGCGTCATCTCGACCCCGGACCTGTTCAGGTTCGGGGTCGTCGGCGGGATCCTGTTCACCGTCCTCTTCACGGGCAACGGCATGCTGAACGACTGCGCGTACCTGAGGCTCGAGCGCCAGCTCCAGCAGGTGTTCGTCGCGAGCCCCGTCCGCCCGCTCTCCTACATCCTGGGGATGGCGCTCTCCGAACTGGCGTTCACGGTTCCGGCCCTGGTCCTGTTCGTGGCGATCCTGTACCTCGTCGTCCCGTTCGGGTGGCTCGCGTTCGTCGCCCTCGTCGGCATCGTGCTCCTGACCTGGCTGATGGCGACCTCCCTCGGCTTCCTCATCTCGACGTTCTTCAAGCAGCTCCGGGAGATCTGGCCGATCGGGACCCTGGTCTTCTCCCTCCTGGCGGTGCTTCCCCCGCTGTTCTATCCGGCGAGCCGCATCCCCGAAGGCTACCAGTGGGTGGCGTTCCTCGCGCCGAGCACGTTCTCCGCCCAGCTCGCCGAGTCGGTCCTCGGACTCAGCTCCGGCTCGGCCCTGAGCCCCGGCTGGCTCAACTCCCCGGCGTTCGACCTCGTCGGGTTGATCGGCGCGACGGTGCTGTTCGGGGCGACGGCGGTCTACCTCGCGCGATGGCGCGAGCCCTAAGACGGGGGTCGGGGGAAGCCGCGCGCGTGCGGGGGCTTCGCAGACTTCACGTTAGCCTCAAGTAGCCCACCCGGCGTGGCCGCGACCGAAGGTATCCCGATGCCCGACGACGGACAGACCATCAATCCCTTTGAGACGGCCAAACGCCAAGTCGATATCGTCGCCGAGCTCCTGAAGCTCGACAACGGCACCCGGGAGATCCTGAAGCACCCCAAGCGGGAGCTGACGGTCAATTTCCCGGTACGGATGGACGACGGCCAGTATCGCGTCTTCACCGGCTACCGGGTCCAGTACAACATGGCCCGCGGCCCGACGAAGGGCGGGATCCGCTACCATCCCCAGGTGAGCCTCGACGAGGTCCGCGCCCTCGCGGCGTGGATGACGTGGAAGTGCGCCGTCGTCAACCTGCCGTACGGCGGCGCGAAGGGCGGCATCATCTGCGATCCCAAGCACATGAGCAAGGGCGAGCTCGAGCGCCTCACCCGGCGCTACGCGAGCGAGATCGCCCCGATCATCGGGCCCGAGATGGACATCCCGGCGCCCGACGTCTACACCGACTCCCAGACGATGGCCTGGATCATGGACACGTTCTCGATGATGCGCGGCTACTCCGTGCCGGGCGTCGTCACGGGCAAGCCGATCTCGCTGGGCGGCTCTGAGGGACGCGGCGAGGCGACGGGGCGCGGATGCGCCTACGTCATCCGAGAGGCGGCCCCCCACGCCGGCGTCAAGGTCCACGGCGGGACCGTCGCGGTCCAGGGCTACGGGAACGCCGGCATGGTCGCGGCGTGCATCCTGCACGACGAGCAGCAGGCGAAGATCATCGCCGTCTCCGACTCCAAGGGCGGCATCCACAACTCCGACGGGCTCAACCCCCACGCGGTCGAGGAGCACAAGAAGAAGACCGGCTCGGTCGTCGGGTTCCCCGGCGCGAAGTCGATCTCGAACGAGGAGGTGCTCGAGACGAAGGCCGACATCCTGATCCCCGCCGCGCTCGAGAACCAGATCACCAAGCGCAACGCCGACAAGATCCAGGCGCGGATCGTCGCCGAGGCGGCGAACGGACCGACGCTCCCCGAGGCCGACAAGACGCTCTACGAGAAGGGGACCACGGTGCTGCCGGACATTCTGGCGAACGCCGGCGGCGTGACGGTGAGCTACTTCGAGTGGGCGCAGGACATCCAGGGGTACTTCTGGGACCTGGAGGACGTCAACCGTCGCCTGGAGAAGGTCATGACCCAGTCCTACGCGCAGGTCCACAAGACCGCGGAGTCCTACAAGGTCCACAACCGGACGGCGGCGTACGTCCTCGCGATCCAGCGCGTCGTCGACGCGATCAAGATGCGCGGGATCTACCCCTGAGCCGCCCGGCGCCCGCGCCAGCCGCGAACCCGTTCCCGCGCTCCGCAAGGGCATGACCGACTTCCCGAAGTGCCGGCGCACCGGCTGGGACGACGCCGACCGGTGGGCCGACGATCTCGCGGCCCAGATCACGAAGGCCGGCCGCGTGCCCGAGACGTTGGTCGCGCTCACGCGCGGTGGATGGGTGCCGGCGCGGCTCATCGCCGACCGTCTCGGGCTCAAGCGGATGGTCTCGATCCGCGCCCAGCACTGGGGGGTGACCGCGACGCGCAGCGGAAAGGCCGAGCTGACCGAGGGCCTCTCCGGGCCGGTCGACGGCCAGACGGTCCTCGTCGTCGACGATATCACCGACACGGGTCAGAGCCTGGCGCTCGCGACGGCGAACGTCACCGAGCACGGGGCGGCGCGCGTCGAGTCGGCGACCTGCCTATACATCAACCACGCGACGTTCCGCCCCACGTACTTCGCCGAGGAGATCGACCGCGACCACTGGGTGTGGGTCGTCTTCCCGTGGAACTACTGGGAGGACCTGCGGACCCTCGCAAAGCGGGCGTACGACGAGACCCACGATATCGATCGATCCACGAAGCTCCTCGACGAGCGCTGCGGACTGAGCACGACCTCCGCCGACGTCGCCCGGGCCCTCGAATTGCCGAAGCTCCGGACGGCGTAACGCCCGCGAGGCGGACTATCCCGGCGCGGCGGTCGACGACTGCGCCCGGGCCTTGAAGTACTGCGACAGGACCCCGGCGCTGATCACGAGGGCGAGGCCCAGGACGATCGCCGCGGCGAGCAGCGGGAGCTGGCTCGGTCCGGCCGGCCCCTGCAGGCCCTCGAGGTAGCGAACGAGGTAGAGGATACCGTAGCTGGTGAACCCGATACCGGTGATCGAGGTCGTGGCGATCGGGTAGGTCCTCGGTAGGCGGCCGCGGATCAGGTAGCGCCGGATCGCCCGGCCGGACTCCCAGACCTCCGAGCCGACGAGCCACCAGACGGTGCTCTGGACGAGGAACTGCAGTCCGCGGTTGATCGGGGTGTCGTTCGGGTGGCCGACGGTGACGTTGTACCCCTCGAGGAAGCCGACGCCGATGAGCGCAATGGCGAACAGCCCGAACCCGAAGGCGACGGATCCCTGCCGGATGTCGGTCGACGCCGAGCGGAGCGACTCGATGAGCGCCTCGTCGATGTCGAACGTCCAGAAGATCAGGTAGACCCCGAGCAGGATCGCGAGCCCGATGACCCCCCACCAGATGATCCCCGTCGCGGCGGCGATCCCGAGCGTGAGGAGCACGAGGGCGAGGGGAAGCACGGTCTTGGCCCGCAGCTTCGGGTCCTTGAGCGCCTGCAGGACGGTATAGTACGTCGATTCCAGGCTCGCGCTCTGGCGGATGTGCACCCGGTGGACCCCGTCGATCTGGATCCGGGAGTAGAGGATCGGGAAGACGAACTCGTCCTCCGCGCCATCGGAGATCAGGTGGGCCGAGGTCGCGGGATGGCCCTGGAGGACCCTGTCGAACTGCTCGCCGACCTTCCGATCGGAGAGCACCCCGACCTTCGGGGAGCCGGTGAGGACGACGACATCGCACTCGTCCCCGAGCCGGGCGATCTCGTCGCGGAGCCGGACGGCGGCGAACATCGCGTTCGTGTCGGCGTCCTCCGGGTCGGCGGTCCCGAGCTTCATCGCCGCGTCGAGGACGGCGGCGCGACCGACGACCGGGCCCTGGACGCCGGCCTTCCGGCCGAGGTCGTCGTCCCGGTCTACGCAGACGACCAGCCGCATGGCCGGCATCCATGGGAACGGCGCGGCTTAACTCCTAGTGTCAAGTCCTATCGACCCGCGCGACCGAGTTATCCGACATCGGCCTCGGCTCGCGTCGGCGCTCTCGCCACCCTTATAGTGGGCCGTCCCCCCTCGGCCGTCACTGCGATGGCCGACCTTCCTGCCAAGGCGAACGGGTTCATCGACTGGTACCTCGCCGTCGTCGAGGCGGCGAACCTCACCGACAAGCGCTACGGCGTGAAGGGGATGAACGTCTGGACGCCGTACGGGTTTCTCGCGCGTCGGGCCCTGGATGCGGTGATGGTCCGCGAGATCGAAGCGACCGGGAGCCACCCGGTCGAGTTCCCGGCGCTGATCCCCCAGACGGAGTTCCAGAAGGAGGCGGAGCACATCAAGGGGTTCACGACCCAGGTCTACTGGGTCACGCGCGGCGGGGCGACCGAGCTCGATGTCCCGCTCGTTCTGCGGCCGACGAGCGAGACGGCGATGTACCCGATCTTCCATCTGTGGATCCGCTCCCACCGGGACCTGCCGCTCAACGTCTACCAGATCGTCAATACGTTCCGATACGAGACGAAGACCACCCGCCCGTTCCTGCGCGTCCGCGAGATCCACTTCTTCGAAGAGCACACCTGCCAGTCGGGGGACGACCAGGCCACGGCCCGCGTCGCGTCGAACCTGGGGGCGTTCCGGCGGATGGCGGAGGCGCTGGCGGTCCCGTACGTCGCGCTCCGACGGCCGGATTGGGACAAGTTCCCGGGCGCGTTCTACTCCATCGCCCTCGACATCCCCGTCGGCGAGGCGCGGACCCTGCAGATCGGCACCATCCACCACTACCGGGAGAACTTCTCGCGCCCGTACGAGATCGAGTACGAGACCCCCGACGGCGGGAAGGCGTTCGTCCACCAGACGACGTTCGGCCTCTCGGAGCGGCTGCTCGGCGCCGTGGTGGCCGTGCACGGCGACGACCGCGGGGCGGTCTTCCCTCCGTCCGTCGCCCCCTACCAGGTCGTCATCGTGCCGATCAGCGGGAAGGGGGGGAACTTACCGGCCCAGTTCGCGGAGCGGCTCGGAAAGCGGCTTCGGGATCGGGGGCTCCGGGTCCATGTCGATACCTCCGAGGACCGGCCCGGGGCGAAGTACTACCGATGGGAGATCGCCGGCGTGCCGCTGCGCCTCGAGATCGGTCCTCGCGAGGCCGAAGCCGGCACGGCCACGGCGGTCGACCGACTCGGACATCGGTCCGTGATCGGACCCGCGGACCTCGAGACGGAGGTCGAGCGTACCCTGGAGGGATTCCGAGGGGCCTTGTTCGAGAAGGCGCTCTCGGCGTTCCGCGGCGCCTTTGAGGTCGCGACGCACCTGGACCAGCTCCGGGACTCGACGAAGGTCCGGGTGCTGGCCTGGTGCGGTCAGGAGGCCTGCGGCCACCAGATCGAGAAGGCGATCGATGGGGCGCTGCTCGGGCTCCCGGAGGAGGAGCTGCCGATCCCGCTCGGCGATCCGGGTCCGTGCATCGGGTGCTCCTCGACCGCGGGCACGCGCTGGGCCCTGGCTTCCCGGCCGCTGTAGGCGTTGGCCACCGGGATCCCGACCGGGGATCCGATCTCACCACTACGCGTCGGCCGCGGCGACCGGAGGGTTGGGGAGGGAGAGCCACATCCCGGAGAGGCCGAACAGGAGGAGCACGATCGCGACGGCGTAGACGCCGTTGTCGAGCCAGACGCCGTAGGCAAGGCCCCACCACAGGTAGAAGACGGCCGCCAGGACGACCAAGCCGGCGAACAGCCAGAACTGGATCTGACGGTGGAGCGGCATCCCCCGGGACGAGGGGGCGTCCTCCCGGCTCGGATCGGGCTCCGCAGGCTCGTCCATCGGCCCTTCCACGCGGCGTGCGAGTGATAACGCTTACGCCGCGATTACACGAGGTCTGGAGTCCAACAATTATTTCACAACCTGCCCGAGGAGGACGGGAGCCTGCCCCCAATCTCGACAGGAAAGAGGGGGTCCAGGGGGAGGGGAGCGGTGGCCCTCCGGCCCGCTTCCAAGGGGACCCCGCTTACTCCGGGCGTGACCAAGTTGACCGACGTTCGAATCGCCTACCTGGTCCGACAGAGCCAGCGGCGCCCTCCGCTGGAGACCGTCGGTCAGATGGCCGTCCGATGGGGCGTCTCCCGCCGTCGCCTCTATCAGCTCCTCCAGCTCTCTCGCGAAATGGGGGGAACTCCCCTGCTGAAGACGAACCGACGTCCCCGAGCCCCTCCCTTGACGGCGGAGGAGATTCGCCTCCTCCGGGAGGAGTGGCAGAACTCTCCCCGGGGGGCCACGTTGCTCTACAAGGCGCTACGACGGCGCGGGACCCCGATCCCGAAGATGAAGATCTATCGATACGCCCAGAGCCAAGGGTGGGTCGACCCCAACCCTCGGAAGAAGCGACGGCGCAGCTGGGTGCGCTACGAACGGGAGCACTCGGGATCGCGGCTGCACGGTGATTTCCATCAGAGCTCCCCGACCCACCCGCACTGCATCCTCTGGGAGGACGACGCCAGCCGCATGATCCTGAGCGGAGGCGAGTTCCCCACCGAGACGACGGAGGTCGCGGTGGCGACCCTGAAGGTCGCCCTCACCCGAGCCCAGAGCTGGAACCTGCGGGTCGACCAGGTGCTCACCGACCGAGGGACCCAGTTCTTCTTCAACCCAAAGGCCGGGACCGCGATCATGCCCGCCCGGGAGGGAGAGGGGCAGTTCGACCGGTTCCTGAGAGAACGAGGAATCCGTCACATCGTGGCCCGAGTGAACCATCCCCAGACGAACGGGAAGCTCGAGCGACTGTGGAGGGAGTACGACCGCCACCGCTGGCGCTACGGGACCGTGGACGAGTTCATCGAGTGGTACAACCACGCGATCCACGGGGCCCTCTGGGACCTCGAGTGCCCCGCGGAGGCGTTCCAACGAAAGATGCCCGTCGAGGCACTCCTCGGACTCCATGTCAGGCTCGTCGAGCGGCTGACCGCCGAGGGGGGCACGTGACCCCTCCCCCTCCACCCCCTCCTTCTAAGGAGAGAAAGAATAACCGGACTCTACACCGCGATTACACGAGAGTTTAAGGACGCGGCCCCCCGTCTTTTCCTTCCGATGGTCGCCTCCGTCTCCGAGGAAGCCGGGGCGGGGGACGGCCGGCCCCCGGGGCTCGACCAGCTCTCCGCCGATCAGCTTCGGACGCTGGCCTACGCGAGCGCCATCGGCCGGGAGTTCGATTTTCGGCTCCTCGTCACGGCGATGGACCAGGACGAGGAACGCCTCGCCGAACAGCTCGAGCGGCTGACCCACCTGGGCATCCTGCGGGAGCGGGTCGGTGGGGACCGGTTCGGCTTCACCCAGGACGAGACGCGGGCGCGGATCTACCAGTCCCTGACCGCCAGCCGGCTACGCGTCCTTCACCGCAAGATCGCCGAGGCGATGGAGCGACTCTACCCGCATCCTCCGCCGGAGATCCTCCCGGAGCTGGGTCGCCACTTCTTCCTCGGCAAGGTCCCCGAGAAATCGTACGAGTACAACCGGGAGTCCGCCCACCTGGCGCGACAGGACGACTCACCGGAGGCGGCGGCCCATCACCTGGAGAGGGCACGGATCGACCTGCGGGGGCTCCCGGGCAACCAGACCGCGGCCGAGGCGACGCTCGACGCGGAACTCGGCGACCTCTACTACAGCATGGGGGACGCCCGCTCGGCCGACCGGATCTACCAGGAAGGGCTCCAGCTCGCCGGCCCGGACGACAGCCGGTTGCGCGCCCGCCTCCTTCTCGCCCGGGCGGAGGTCGCGCGGGGCGACCTGAACGCCGCGGCCGCCGTCGTCGGCGCCCGGCAAGCCCGCGAGCTGTTCTCCCAGACCGGCGACATCGGCGGGATCGCCTCGGTCCACCGCATCCTGGGCCGAGTCGCCCTCCAGCGGGGGGCGTACCGGGAGGCGCTCGACGAGGGGATGGCGGCGCTCGATCTCCTGCAGCAGTCCGAGGACCCGAGGCTCCTCGGACGGCTGTGCATCGACATCGGCGACGCCTTCAGCCACCTCGACCCGGAGGTCCGGGACGAGGCGGTCCTCTGGTTCCAACGCGCCATCGACCGGCTCACCGCGGTGAGCGACTGGGTCGAGGTCGCCCGAGCGTACCTGCACGTTGGGGAGCTCATCGGGGAGACCCAGCCGACCGACGGTCTCGAACGTCTCGCCCGGGCGCGGGAGTACGCCGAGCGCGGCCACGAACCTCGCTGGGCGGCATGGGCCCTGCTCACCGGAGTCGGGCTACGGCTCGCGCTCGGGGAGGTCGACGAGGCGGAACGCGACAACGAGCAGGCGCGGCGGCTCCTCGGGCGCGGCGACGACCCGCTCGCCCGCCTGCGCGCGGAGATCAACAACGGCCAGATCGCCGAGCGTCGGGGCCAGTGGGAAGAGGCGGAGGCGTCGTACGAGCGGGCCCGGGAACAGGCCAAGACCCTGGATCTCGCGGCCGAGGGGGCCGAGTCGCACTACCTCCTCGCGAGGCTCTGGTTCAAGACCCGCGATCTCGCCCGGGCCCGGGAGGCGTTCGAGGCCGCGGCCCACGCCCGCCTCCCTACGCTGATCCCCTCCCTCGCGGCCGATTTCGCCCACCTGGGCCGGCAGATCGGCACCGCGGCCGAACCGGGCGCCCTGGACGGCCTCGGCTCGGCCCCGACCCGACCCGGAGCGGCCCGGTAGGAGTCGATTATGCTCGATGGGATGGGACCTCTTTCGTCGCCGAGGAGCGGCACGGCGCCGGAGAAACCGGCTCCCCTGTTCGGACGCACGGAGGTCCTCGAGTCGCTGGTCCGGTCGCTCGAGGCTGCCCGGAACGACCGCGCCCGGTTCCTCCTCATCGCCGGCGAGGGCGGGGTCGGCAAGAGCACGATGCTGCGGGCCGCCGTCGCCTCGGCCCGGGCGCTCGGCTTCCAGGTGCTGGCGGGCCGGGCGCTCCCCTCCGACCTTCCGCAGCCGTTCCGCCTCGTCCAGGAGCTGGTGCGCTACTCGCAGCAGGAACGCCCGGCGGAGGAGTCCCGGAGCCCGGGGAAGGCGCCGATGCTGCCGCTGTTCATCGCGCCGTACGAGACCGACGCCGCGACGGGGGCCGCGCTCAGCGGCTTCGGGGCCGAGACGAGCATCGGCGGGGAGGCCGATCGCCTCCTCGCCCACCTGTCGAACCCGACGGAACGGATCGACGCCAACCGCAACTCGCTGTTCAACCGGCTCGCCGACTTCTTCGTCCAGATGGCGGACCGGGCCCCGCTGCTCGTCGCTATCGACGACCTGCAGTTCGCCGACGAATCGTCGCTCGAGTTCCTGGTCCGCTTCCTCCCGCAGACCGCGGGGCACCGCATCGCGGTCGTCGCGACCCTGACCCCCGAGGAGGATACCTCGGCGGGATCCAGCGGCGCGTTCACCGAGATCGTCCGCTCGCCGCTCGCCGAGACCCTTGCGCTTCGGCGGATGACCGAGCTGGAGCTCGGTCAGTACGTCCGATGGATCCTGCACGACCGCGACCCCGGCCGCGACGCCGTGATGCGCTGGTTCACCCAGACCGAGGGGAACCCGCTGTTCGTCGAGCATCTCGTTCGCGGTTCCCGGGGGTTCGGCGGTTCCGGTGCCGCCGGGGTCGAAAAGCCCGGAGCCCTCCACGAGGTCCTGAGAGAGCGGGTCCGCGAGCTCCCCGAAGCGGAACGCCGCGTGCTCGTTTACGGCGCGGTCCTGGGAAAGGAGTTCGACTTCCCGACCCTCGCCCGGGCCTGCGGCGGCGAGGAGGAACGGCTGAGCGAGAGCCTCGACCACCTCGTGCACGGTGGCGTGCTCCGCGAGAAGGGCGGCGAGGTCTACGAGTTCGTGAGCGAGCGGACCCGGACCGACGTCTATGCGGAGCTCACCGAGACGCGGCGCCGGATCCTTCACGGGAAGGCGGCCCGGGCGATCGAGGGGGCCCCCGACTCCACCACCAACCGGGTCTACGAGCTCGCGCGCCAGTACTACCTCGGCCGCGACGACGCCAAGGCCGTCGAGTTCAACCGACGCGCCGCCGATCTCGCCATCGAGGCGTACGCCTTCGATACCGCCGCGGTCTCGCTAGAACGGGCCCTGGAGGCGGTGCGGCGGCTGGTCCCCCGCGACCTGGCCGTCGAGCTGCGACTGTTGGTCGAGCTCGGGCGCGTTCTGGGCGAGCTCGGGGACCTGCGGCGTTCCGAGGAGGTCTTCCTGGACGCCGTCGCCCGCGCCCGCGTCGGTCCAAAACGGGAGACCGAGCTCTCGCTCGCCCTCCTCGGCCTCGCGCAGACCCGCTACGATCTCGCGAACCTGACGAGCGCGCGGGCGCTGGCGACCGAGGCGTTCACGCTCCTCGAGAAGCTCGGGCACCGGCGGGGGCTGCTCGCGGCCCACCGCGTCCTCGGGGTCGCCGCCTGGAGGATGGGCGATCTTCCCGAAGCGGCCGTGCACCAGCGGGCGGAGCTCGAGATCGCGGAGGTCGAGGGGACGCCGACGGAGCGGGGTCATGCGATGATCGACCTCGCGAACACCTTCATCCTGCAGGGCGAGAAGGGGCTCGCCGAGGCGCTCACCCTCTACGAGAAGGCCGCCGCCATCTTCGCCGCGGGCCTCGACCACAGCGCGCACGCGCGGGTCCTGATGAACCGCGCCGTGCTCCACCACAACGCCGGCCGGATGGCGGAGGCGGTCGTCGACATGGAAGGCGCGCTCCGCTCCGCCGAGCGGTCGCGCGCCCCGATCTGGATCGGCTACTGCTCGCTCAACATGGCCCAGTTCCGGGTGGAGCTGCACGATACCGAGGCGGCGCGCCAGATGCTGGCGAAGGCGAAGGCGCTCCTCGATCCGGTCGGGGACCAGTTGGCCCACCAGCAGGCGGTGATGATCGACGGGATGATCGACGAGGAGGTCGGGGAGTTCCCGAAGGCCGAGGAGAAGTTCGCCCAGGCGCTCCAGCTCGCCCGGGAGCTCGCCCTCAGCGCCGAGACGGCCGAGATGCTCTACCGGATGAGCAAGCTCGCCCTCCATCGCGGGGACGCGAAGGAAGCCGGCCGGCGCCTCCAGGAAGCCCGGGACGCCGGCATCGAGGCGCTCCGCGGCGACCTGACTCGACAGCTCCGCGAGCTCGACGGGCAGATCGCCGGGGGCTCCCCCCACCCTTAAGGGTCCGGTCCACTCGTTCGACCGATGGCCACGGCCGCGACCGCCGACGGAGTCGCACCGGATGGATCGCCCTACCCCGACCGACGCCGCCCGACGTTCGAGCGGGAGGTGCGCGCGATGTTCACCCACATCGCCGTCCGATACGATTGGTTCGATCACGTCGCCTCGGCCGGCAACGACTACCTCTGGCGCCCCCGGGCGCTCTGGGACCTCGATCGTTTCCACGACGGGCATCCCCTCCGCCGGATACTCGACGTCGGATGCGGCACCGGGGATCTGACGGTCCTCGCCGCGCGGCGGTTTCCCCGGGCCGAAGTGTTCGGGGCGGACTTCACGGGAGCCATGGTCGCCCGGGCCGAAGCCCGGACGGTCCGGGACGGGGTCCGCCCTCGCGTCCGCTACGGTCGGGCGAGCGCCCTCCACCTCCCGTTCCGTTCGGGAACGTTCGACGTGGCGATGAGCGCGTTCGTCGCCCGGAACCTCCCGAACCTTCGTACTGCGTTCGGCGAGCTCCGCCGCGTGCTCGCGCCGACCGGGACCCTGCTGACGCTCGAGATCACCGAACCCCCGTCGCCGGTCATAAACCGCCTGTTCCACGCGCACTTCGACCGGGTCGTCCCGTGGCTCGGCGCCGCGGTCCACAGCGCCGGTCCCTACCGATACCTTCCGGAGTCGCTGAAGTTCCTTCCCGACCACGACGCGATGCTCGCCCTCCTCCACGACGTCGGCTTCGAACGCGTCGAGGCGCGACGGCAATCGATGGGGATCGTGACGTCGTACCTGGCGGGCGCGGGGATTCCGGAGTCCCGGGCCCGCCACCGTTAAGGGCCCGGGCGGCCCGCGGGGTCCGTCGGCCATGTCGGAGGCTCCGTTCGACGCGTTCCGTTATGCCCACGAGCACCGCCGGGAGGTCGCCTGGCTGAGCCAGAACACGAACCACCTCGTCCCTCCGGAGATCGTGCGGGACGCCCTCGCCGAGGCGGTCGAGGAGCGACGGTACGAGGGTTACCCCTACGCCCCCGGCACCCCGGAGCTGCGCGAACTCGTGCTACGCGACCTGGGTTTCGCGGCCGATCATGGCCTGCTCGTCGCCGCGGGCGGGACCGAGGCGCTCTACATGCTCACGCGCGCGCTCCTCCAGGCCGGCGACGAGGTCATCGCCTCGGACCCGAGCTACCTCATCATCCACCGGTTCATCGAGCTCAGCGGAGCCCGGACCCGGAACCTCGACATCTATCAGCCTCCGTACCGACTGACCTCGGAGCGGGTCCGCGAGGCGATCACCCCGAAGACGCGCATGATCCTCCTCATCGACCCGTTGAACCCCCTCGGTTCCGGTTACCCTCAGGAGGAGGTCCGCGCGATCGCGGAGATCGCCCACGACCACCACCTGCTGCTGGTGAACGACGTCACGTACCGGGACTTCGCCGACTCCCCGACGCTCGCCTCGACTTTCGCACCGGAAGAGACCATCACCGTCTGGTCGGTCTCGAAGAACTGTGGCCTGGCCGGTCTACGATTGGGCGGCCTCGCCGCCCCACCGGCGCTGTTGCCGAAGATCGCCCGGTTCAACACGAACGACCTCGGGGTCAACATCCTGGCCCAGATCGCGGCGACCGCCGCTCTCGCGACGAAATCGCGCTGGTTCCCTGAGGTGCGGCGCCAGACCCGGGAGAACCAGGGCCGGATCCGCGACGTCGTCTCCCGGGTTCCCGGAACGTTCCTCCCCGTCTTCCCATCCCAGGCGAACATGTTCGCGATCGACCTGACCAAGACCGAGGTGTCGCCGGAGGCGGTCCAGAAGGAGCTCCTGCTACGGCACGGGGTGTTCGTCCGGGCGGGGAACTATCTCTCGCCCAAGTTCGGGAGCCGGTTCGTCCGGGTCTCGTTCTCCAATCCTCCGGAGGACATCGATCGGTTCGTCGCGGCGTTCCCGATCGCCGTCGACGCCCTTCGCGCCCGGGCGCCCGCCGCGTAACGGTCTACGTGGGTGGGCGCAGCTGGGCGTCGACGACCGCGTGGAGCCTTCCCGGACCGTACGGCTTCACCTCGCGGGCGCTCGATGGGCCCACCTCCGCCCCGAGCGATTCCAGCCGTCGTCGCACCGCGGCCTCGGATCGGGCGAGCCCGCCGTGGCTCCCCTCGATGAGGTGGACGTGGACCGAGCCGCCGTCGCGCCGCAGGAGCTCGAGCGCCCTCGGGAGCCATGGAAGCGAGCTCGGGAGGTATCCGAGCACGACCCGGTCCGCCTCCGCCATCGGCAGGTCAACGGAACGGTTGTCTCCCAGGTAGGTGGTGACCCGGTCCCCGACGCCGTTGAGCCGCACGTTCTCGTCAAGATATGCGAACGACTCCGGGTTCTTTTCGACCGCGTGCACTCGGCCGGCGCGACCGTGGACCGCGGCCGGGAGCGCGAAATAGCCGATACCGGCGAACAGGTCCACTACGGTCTCCCCGGGTCGGATCATTCGGCCCACCCGTTGGCGCTCCGTGCGGTTCCCCGCCGCGAACATCACGCGGGCCGCGTCCAGCCGATATCGGATCCCGTGTTCGCGGACCTCGGTCTCGGTCCCGGATCCGGCCAGCCGTTCCACGTCGGGGACCCTCAGCTCCCCCCGCATCGAGCCCCGGTACCGCAGGACCGAGCCGACCCCCAGCTCCTCGATCCAGGCGTCGCCGATCACTCCGAAGAACGGGCGCATCCCCTCGGGAAGGCGCAGGAGGAGGACCCGGCCGAGGCGCTGGTAGCCGGAGGGCATCTCCCGAGCGACCTCGCTCCCGGCGACGCGGGCGAGGCGGGCCCGGACCCGTTCGGCCGGAGCCGTGGGGGTCACGCCCGAGGCCCCGGGTTCCGCCGAGGCGGCCTCACTTGGCCGCCGGCTCGCTCCCCTTCTCCAGGAGCACGTCGAGGAACTGCTGGAGGTGGGCGATGAGGATCGGGTTGTCGGTGAACCCGCACGCATCGAGCCCCGCCCCGGCGAGGAGCGCGTGGGCCCCGTCGGTCAGCGCCTCCGTCGCGAGGAGGTTCTCGCGCGCGATGTACTGCACCCCCTCGGGGACCCGCTGGAGCGGTGCCGTCACGAACGTCACGGCGACGCCCCGCTTGACCGCGTGGCTCACCTTCTTCGAGAGCGCGTCGCGGATCTCGGCGACCTGCGGGGTGGTGAGGATGAACGTCTTCGTCGCCTGGTCGAGGAGCTCGCCGATCTTCGCCAGGACCTTATCGCGACCGTTGAGCAGGTAGACGAGCTGGGGTTCCCCGTGCTCCCCGACGATGCGGTGGAGGAGCTCGAGCTTCTCGAACACCTCCTGGATCGCCCCTTTGAGGGTGTTCGCCACCTCTAGCGGGGGCTTCGGTCGGAACAGGATCGGCTTGCCCCCGGTGGGGGTCGCGTATCCCTTCTCGGCAAGGGACTCCAGGACCTTGTACGCGCTCGTCCTCGGGATCCCCGCCGCCTGGGCGAGCGCCGCGGCGTCCCCGACGCCCCGGGCGACGAGGGCGATGTAGGCGCGAGCCTCGTAGACGGTGAGGCCGACGCGGCCCAGGATCTCGACGACGCGACGGTACTCCTGGGTGATCTCGCTCCCCAGCGAGAACGCCGCCTCCTCGATCGTCGCCATCGACCCTTCCACCCCCGAGGGGCTCATAACGGGGATTCCCGCGGACCGAATCCGTACGCCGGCGACCGCCGCCCGCGGCCCTTCGACCGGGTCGGTCTCGTCAGACGACCGGTCGGGTGAGCTTCAGGAGCTCGGCCGTACCCAGGGTCCGCTCCGCTTCCTCGCGGCTGAGCAGGCCCTCCGAAACGAGGAGCTCCTTGACGGGGGTGCCGGTCCGCGCGGAGGCGTGGATCAGCTCGGCGACCTTCTGGTAGCCGAACTTGGGCGTCAGGATCGTGGCGAGGGCGGTGGAACCCATGAGGTAGCGTTCCATCGTCTCCGCGTTGGCCGTGATGCCGTCGATGCACTGGTGGGCGAAAACCGGCAGGTAGCGAACGAGGATCTCGGCGGAGAACAACGTCTCGAACGTGGCGAGGGGCATCATCACGTTGATCTCGAGCTGGCCCGCCTGGACGGCGAGCGAGGTCGCGAGATCCGCGCCGATGATGTGGAAGGCGACCATGTTGAGGCACTCCGCCGCGGAGGGGTTCACCTTCGCCGGCATGATCGACGACCCCGGCTGGATCTCCGGCAGCCGGAGCTCGTCCAGCGCCGTCGCCGGCCCGCTCGAGAGGAGCCTCAGGTCGTTCGCGATCCGGACGAGCTCGGCGGCGAGGGTACGGAGCCACCCCGAGGCGGCGCCGAGCGCCCAGCGGCTCTGCATGCTCTCGAACGGGTCGCGCGCCGGACGAAGCGGAAGTCCCGAGAGCTTGGCGTACTCCGTGACGGATCGGGTGCGGAACCCGGGCTTCGAGTTGATCCCGGTCCCGACGGCGCTCCCCCCGAGCGGGAGCTCGGCCAGCGCGTGCTCGATCGCGGGCAGGGTCTCGAGCACGCGTTCGAGGACCGACGCGTAGGCGCCAAACTCGTCCCCGAGGGTCACCGGCATCGCATCCTTCAGGTGGGTACGGCCGGCCTTCGGGACGGCCCCGAACTCACCGGCCTTGCGCCGCAGGCTCTGGGCGAGCACCTGGACGGCCGGGCGCAGGTCACGCAGCGCCAGCAGGACTGCGACCTGCGAGGCCGCCGGGAAGGTGTCGTTCGTCGACTGACCCCGGTTGACGTGATCGTTCGGAGAGAGCTCGGCGTAGTCTCCGCGGGCCTTGCCGAGGATCTCGAGGGCCCGGTTCGCGAGCACCTCGTTGACGTTCATGTGGAAGGAGGTCCCCGCTCCGGCCTGGAAGACGTCGACCACCATCTGGTCGGCGAATCGCCCCTGGGCCATCTCCGACGCCGCCTGGGCGATCGCCTCGCCGCGCCGCGCGTCGACGCCGTCGAGGGCGATGTTCGCCCGGGCGCAAGCCTCCTTGAGCCACCCGTAGGCCCGGACGAGGTACACCGACTCGGTGAGCCCGCTCACGGGGAAGTTCTCGCGGGCTCGAAGCGTCTGGATGCCGTAGTACGCGTCGGAGGGGACCTGTCGCTTGCCGAGCGAATCCTCCTCGTCCCGGACGCCCGCCATCGAGGGCGACCCACCGAGGGCGCCGAGAAAACCCTTTAGGTCGGAGAACCCCCTCCTCGATGGACCGGTGGCCTGACGGGTCGGCGCTCCGTCGCCGGCATCGGAACGGACCGTGGTCGACCCGATCCAGCTCGCGAGCGACATCGTCCAGGCCGACGCGTTCCTCCTGCTCGCGCCGGCCCTGTGGCTGTTCCTCGTGCTCTTCGCCTGGGAGGAGCCGGAACTGGCGAGACGCACCGGGTTCGGCCGGACGAGTTTCTGGCTCCTCCTTCCCGGCGCGATCCTCGGGGGGCTGGCGAACCTCCCGTTCTTCGAGTGGGAGGGCGCCATCCTCGCCGTGAACATCGGCGGCGGCCTGATCCCGGTCGTCTTCGGCGTTCTGTTGTTCCGCAGGACGTTCGGGGATGCGGACCGCACGACCGCGATGCTGCTGGCGGCCCTCGCCGCCGAGGCCGGGATGATGTTCATGGCGGTCCTCGTTCTGCCGGCCGGTGCGCCGTCCGACCTCGGGGTCCTCCTCCTTGGGGCCGTGGTCCCGGCGATCCTCGGATTCTACTCGCTCGAGAAGGTGGGGCTCGTTCGACGCAGCCTGCAGCGGACGACCGGCTTCCTGGCGATCGCCTCCGGGGTCCTGGTCGCGACGTACGCGTCGACGGCGACCGTGCCGAGTCTGGGGATCGTCTCCGAGTTCCCGTACTATCTCATCGGGCCGGTGGCCGCTGGCGCGGTCAGCGTCCTGCTCGCCGGTCGGTGGTTCGGCCTCCCGCTCTACTCCGGTTTGCCCGTCGCCTACGCGGCGAGCACCATCGGCGTGCTGTTCGGCGCCGACCTGCTGCGCCAGCCGCCCCTCTACGGGAACGGGGCGGCGATCTACGCGATCGGAGGGGCCGGCGTGACCGACCTCGTTTACCTGAGCGGGCTCCTCGCGCTCGTGGCCGGATACCTCACCTACCGATTCTCCGGCCCTCATGCCCTTCCGGGGCCGGCCAGCCCGACCCCCGACCCGTCCCCCACGGGGCGCCTCCGGCAGGCGCTCCAGGCCGGGCTCTCGGGCCGGCCGCGGGAGTGCATCACCACGGCCCAGGACGCGACCCACGCGGCCGCTCGCCAAGCTGCGCTGCTTACGGGGGTGACCCGACGGGGGACGCCGTCGACCCCGTGGGCCGGACTTCCGGTCCCCTCTTGGGTGATCGCCGACCAGAAGAACTTGGACTCCCTGGCCCTTTCGGGAACTCGCGAGCCCCGGGACGCCTTCCGGGCCTGGCTGACGGCCCGCTGGCTCGTCGGGGCCGGCCGCGATCTCGGACGCGAGCGGCTCGGGCAGTTGGGGGCGAGGATCTGGGCGTTCCTCGCCGACGGCCTCCTCCTCGCCGTGCCGTCGGTCCTCGCCTGGATCTACCTCTCGAAGACCCTGCCCGGCTCGGTGAGTTCCATCCTCACGACCCCGTTGTTCAACGCCGCCGCGATCGCGCTCCCCGCCTACGGGTTCGTCTACTTCTCGACCCTCGAGGGCCGGTGGGGGACGACGCTCGGCAAGAGCCTGTTCGGCCTTCGCGTCACGGATCGGAAGCTCGGCCACCCGGGGCTGGTGAACGTCATGGTCCGCAACCTTCCGAAGCTGATCCCGCTCACCGTGGTTGGGCTCGGAGGCTCGCTGTTCGTCCTGACCGTCCTTCGAGGGGCGGGCGGCGCGCTCGGGACGGGAGCCGGATTCGCCGACGGCAGCGCGCTGATCCTCCTGGGGGCGTTCATCGCCGTGGGCGTCGGCGTCGCCGGCGTCGCGAGCGTGCTGTCGATCCAATCGAGTTCGGAGGGTCAGCGGGTCGGGGACTTCTTCGCCGGCACGTGGGTCGTCGGGGCGCCCGCTACTTCGCGGCCGTCGGCGACGGCGGCGTCGGACGGGGCGGCGGCACCGTCCGGTTGAGGAAGATCGCGATCGACGAGACGTTCGCCTCCCGACCGTCGTGGTTGCGCAACCGCTCGGTGTCGAGGTTCACCGGGCCCACGCCGACCTGCCCCTCGAGGAACCGGTGGCGGACGACCTCGACGACATCGACGGCCTTGCCGATGGCGTTCCCGCGCGCCTTGACGATGACGGGCGACGCGCCGCTGTTGAGCTGGGCGACGACCTGGAAGACGTAGGTCATCGTCGGCTTCGTGCCGATGAACACCGTCGCGCCGGCCGACGGCGAGCCGTCCGGCTCGCGTTCGGGCATGCGAGTTCCTACGCCTCCGTCGCTAAAAGGTTATCCTCTCGGGACCGCCATTCCGGGTCGGGGGTCGAGGAGAGGAGCTGACGACCAAGGCAAGCGTTAAGCGGGTTCGGCCGTACGCGCCGCCGGTCGCGCAGGGGTGGCCCAGCTTGGTCAAAGGCGCTAGGTTGAGGTCCTAGTCTCGTAGGAGTTCGTGAGTTCAAATCTCACCCCCTGCATACTGTCCTCCCCGGGGGTTTCGTGGCCGAGTCGATGATCCGTTGTCCTCGCTGCGGCGAAGAGCTGCCCGAGGGCGTCGCCACGTGCCCCGCCTGCGGTACGCCGCTCCCGCCACGGGCGTCGGGGACCCCGGCTCCCGAAGCCTCGGCTCCGCCCTCGGGACCCGTCCCGGCGGCCCCGCCGGCGACGCCGGAGGAACCGGCGGGACCGTCCGGTGATCTGATCCGTCGGATCGCTCGGCTGCAGCAGTGGACCGAGACGGCGCAACCGCTCGGCATCCAGCTGCCCATCCTTCCCAGCTGGGCCGAAGAGCTCGCCCGTTCCGGGGACGATCCGGATCTTTGGGGAGAGGTCGTCCGCGGCGTCGAGCGGCTCTCGCAGAAGAAGGTCCAGACCGCTCTCGAGCACTGGGAGGAGACCACCAAGAACCGCCTCGCCCGGCTCGAGGCGTACTCGGTGGACGGCCGGCTCGAGCGCGACCAGATCGAGGACATCCTCCACGCGGCCCGTTCGGGCGATCTCTCCCTGGCCCTGTCGACGTTCCAGCAGGTCGACCGGGTCGTCACGCTCAAGGAGCGCCATCTCGACCAGGCCCGCGAGGAGCTCGAACGGCTCGTCTCGCTGCTCCGCGACATGCAGGCGCTCGGTCTGCCGAACCCTCAGGATCCGTCGGAGATCTCCGAGGACCTGGAGCGCGAGCTGCGCAGCGGCCGCCTCGCGTCCTTGAAACAACAGCTCCGCGCGCTCCGCGGCCAGGCGGTCGGCCGGTTGAAGGTCGGCCTCCCGACGTACGTGAGCCAGTACGGGGAGTTCCTGGTCCGCGAGCGGAACGATGGGATCCCGGTCGAGCTCGAGGCCGCCGAGCTCGCCCGCAGCGCCCGGGAGTTCGCCCGCGGCCGGCCCGAGGAGGCGCTCCGACGCCTCCGGGTCCTCGCCCAAGTCCACGGCGGGAGCGCGAGCCGGGCGAGCCGCGCCCGAGGGCCTCCGCCGGGCGGGGCCGGCGCGCCTACAGCAGCGTCTCGAACAGCCTGACGTCCTCGTTGAAGTAGTGGCGGTGCAACACCCCGCACTCGGTGAAGCCCATTTTCTTGAACAGCAGCGCGGCCTGGGTGAACCGCGCGAGCGCGTCGGCCCAGACGGAGCTCACCGAGCTGTGGCGGGCCCAGTCGACTGCTGCGGTGATGAGCGCCGTGGCGACCCCCTGGCGGCGCGCCTCCGGATCGGAGACCAGATGGACGATCCGGCAGGTGCCTTCCGAGATCTCGCAGCCGATCGCCCCGATCATCTTGCCGTCGCGACGCGCGGCGAAGTACGTGACCCCCTCCATCCAGCTCGAGAACTCGAGCGCGTTCGGCTCCCACGCCTTGACGAGATCCTGAGGCAGGTCGGGGCGGAACGCGTCCCACACCCGCTTGTAGAGCGCCACGATCTCCGGGATGTCCGCGTGGGTGAGCCGCTCGACGACGACCGGCTTCGGCGCCGCGCTGACCTTCTTCTCCGAGGAAACGGCGCGCTCGTCTCCCCGACCGCTGGAACCTTGGCCCGCCACGTCCGTTTTCTCCCCGAAGGAGGTGGGCGGCGATTCGTTCGTTCCCAGATGAACCTTGCCCCTCGGCCGGTCGTGCCGGGTCGAACTCACGGCGTGTGGCGCGACGGGGTGCGCGGGAACGGCGTCGTCTCGCGGATGTGCTCGCGTCGCAGGACCCAGCGCAGGATCCGCTCCACCCCGACGCCGAACCCGGCGTGCGGGATGGATCCGTGACGTCGCGTGTCGAGGTACCATTCGTACTCGCTCGGGTCGGCGCCCATCGCCCGGAGCCGCTCGACAAGCAGGTCGACCTTCGTCTCGCGCGCGCTCGCCCCGACGATCTCGCCGTACCCTTCCGGCGCCAGCAGGTCGGCGGCCTCGACGGTGCGCTCGTCCGACGAGGAACGGAGCATGTAGAACGCCTTGAGCTCGCGCGGGAAATGCGTGAGGAAGATCGGGCTACGCTCCTCGAGCGTCAGGGCCCGCTCCTCGGCAGTGCCGAGGTCGCTCCCCCATTGGACCGGGAAACCGACCTTCTGGAGCCGTTCGAGCGCTTCGGCATAGGTGAGCCGGGGGAACGGCGCCGCCAGCGCGGCGAGCTCCGCCGGCGGCCGACCCAACGCCTCGAGCTCCTTCGGACGCTTCGCGGCGACGTCGTGCAGGCAATCGACGATCATCCGCTCGATGAACGACATCAGCTCGGGGAGGTCGCACCAGGCGAGCTCCACCTCGAGGTGCATGAACTCGGTGATGTGGCGGGTCGTCCGGGATTTCTCGGCGCGGAATGACGGGGTGAGCGAGTAGACGCGCTCGTGGGGGAACAGGAGCGCTTCCAGGTAGAGCTGGGCGCTCTGCGAAAGGTACCCGGGATGGCCGAAATAGTCGAAGGTGAACGCCTCCGCGCCCCCCTCCGCGGGGTTGCCCGTGATGATCGGGGGGGTGACCTCGAGGACCTCCTCCTGATCGAGAAATCTCCGCATCGAGCGCAATAGCTCGGCCTTCACCCGGAACGTCGCGACGTGGTCGGCCGAGCGGATCGCGAGGTGGCGCTTGTCCAACAGGAACTCCTCGGTCTGCTCCTGGAAAATGGGGAACGGGAGGCCCGCATCGATCACTTCGATCTCGTCGACCCGCACCTCGCGGCCGCCGGGCGCGCGCCGGTCCTCGGCGACGGTACCCGACAGCCTCAGCGAGCCCTCGACCTGGATGTGCTCGGCCTCGGTGAACTTCGCGTCGCCGATCACGTCGCGCTTCGCCGTCGCCTGGACGAAGCCGGTGCGGTCCCGCAATAGGAGGAAGAGGATCCCGCCGCTCGATCGGGAGCGCTGGAGCCAGCCGCGCAACCGGACCCGCTGACCGACGGCCGGCGTCTCGAAGACCCGGGCGATCGGGTCGGCGCTCCCCGAGGCTACTGGTACTCCCGCCATTTGTGCCCGCACTTCGTGCACTCGAAGATCCGGGTCTCCGGCTCGTCCGCGCCGCGAGTCTGCCTCAGTACCCAGTACGCCTCGGGATTCCCGCACTTCGGGCACTCTTCCGCGGTCTTCGGAAGCGTGGCTCCCTTCCCCTCCTCGACGACGCTCACCTCGCGACCGGTCGGGTTGGAACGGCCGACCTCGGCCCCGCTGCCGAGCGGGACGGTCGTGCCGCACGAACTGCATCGCCAGACGTGGGCCGTTTTGTCCGGCCGCATGAGGCGTTTGCACTTGGGACAGAACATGGGCGCCCCCGAGCGGGAGGAGCCTATTTGACGGTTCGGTGAAGCGGAGGCGGCCGGCTCAGGCCGGCCCCATCACTTGGGCGAGGGTGCCCGCGCTCGAGGGCGGAGCGTCCGGTCGAGCCACCGACAACGGCAGGGGCGAAGGCTTCGCACCGGGGGACAGGAGCCGGCGGACGTGCTCGGTACGCTTCAGCACATCGTCACGGCTGCCGACATCGGAGCGCCAGGCGAATTCGCCGCGGACCCGGGCGGCCGCCGCGTCGACCCGGTGGCTCGCCTCGGCGATCGCGCTCGCCTCCCCGACGAGCGCGACGGCGCGCGAGGTGCCGACCTTGACCCGAGCCGGTCCGGCGGGCTCCACGCCGCCATAGAACACGTGCACCCCGAGCGCCTCGATACCGGGCTCGTCCACCTCGAGGATCCCCCCGGCGGTCGGCGAGGCGGGGTATCCCGGGGGCACGAGGTACTTGACGACGCTGGCGCGCTGTCGGAAGCGGAGGAGCGTCGGATCGACCCGACCGAAGGCCACCCCTTCCAGCAGGCCGGCGAAGTCGCCGTCCTCGTAGAGCGAGATCACGTTGATCCCCTCCGGATCGCCGAACCGCGCGTTGAACTCCATCAGTAACGGTCCGCGGGCGGTGAGCATGAACCCCCCGTAGAGGATCCCCCGGTACGCGATTCCTTCCGAACGCAGTGCCGCGGCGGTCCGCTTCACCACGTCGAACGCGGCGTCTCGGTGCTCGGCGGAGAGGAACGGCAACAGGTGGTCGCGCTGCGAGTACGAGCCCATCCCGCCGGTGTTCGGACCGGAATCGCCCACCCCCGCGCGCTTGTAATCCTGGACGACCGGCATCGGGTAGACGCCCGAATCGGTCACGAACGCCATGACGCTGAACTCCTCGCCTTCGAGCTTCTCCTCCAGCAGGACCCCTCCGGACGAGTTCGTCAGCAACTGCTTCGCGTAGGCGGCTCCGTCCGAGGGGGCCGGGAAGTCCCGTCCCTGGACCCACACCCCCTTGCCCGAAGTGAGCCCGACCGGCTTCACGACGAACTCCCCCGGGAAGTCGTGCACGGCGGCGTCGACCTCCTCGGGCGACGAGAGCGCCACGAACCTCGGAGAGGCCCGGATGTCGTGCTTCGTCAGCAGCTCCCGGCAGTATCGCTTGGAGCTCTCGATCTGGGCACCGGCTTTCGAGGGCCCGACGACCGGAACCTCCGCGGCCCTCAGGGCGTCGGCCAATCCGGCGGCGAGCGGCGCTTCCGGGCCGATGACCGCGTATCGGACCCCCTGGGCCTTCGCGAACTCCACGAGCGGCCCGGCTTGTGCCGGGTCGGCCCGCAGCGACGCTCGTGCGATCCGGTCGAGCCCCGGATGGGGATGAGGGGAGGCGACGACGACCTCGGCGTGGGAGCGGTCGAGCCCCCAGGCGATGGCGTGCTCTCGGGCACCCCCTCCGACGACCAGGACCCGCATGGCCGAACTCGCCGGGCACGCGAGCCGAGAGATATAGCCATGATGAGCGGGGGGCGGAAACCGGCGATAGCCGAGCCGTTCGGGCCGATCGTGGGCCCTCCGACACCCTCGACCCGGCGTCGAAACCGCCACCGTTAAGTGGGGTACCGGGGTGGGCGCGACGGCCCCCTATGGAGATCCAGGTCGTCGAAAAGGAGCACGACGTGCTCCGCGTCCAGATCCCCAAGGGCGAGGAGAGCCTCCTGATCCCGCTCGTCGAGGCGCTCCAGGCCGAGGAGAAGGTTGTCGAGGCCCGCTACTACCTGGGCCACCCGTTCCTCGACCGCCCGACGCTCTATCTGCGCACGAAGGGGGAGAAGCCCCAGCAGGTCCTGAAGCGCGTCCTGAAGGACCTCGCCGACCTCTACGGGGACGTCCTCGCGGACTTCGACAAGAAGGCCGAGAAGATCAAGGCGTAGGCCGGAGCGCTCTCCGATGCTGAAGGAGTGCCAGCAACACGGCTACTTCCGCGGGGAGAACTGCCCGGTCTGCCAGCAGCCCGGTCGGTTCCTGATGAACGACCGCGAGCTCGATCATCTGGGCCGCGTGATGACCGGGATCCTTCGGCACTTCCCGGAAAAGTACGGTCTGGCCGTCGACGAACGCGGCTGGATCTCCCTGCCGCAACTGGTCCAGGCGATCTCGCGCCAGCACCGCGGCTATCACTGGCTTCGGGCCCACCACTTGATCGCCATCGCGGAAAGCGACTCGAAGGGTCGCTACGAGGTCAAGGACGACCGCGTCCGGGCGACGTATGGACACACCGTCGAGGTCCAGCTCGACCTTCCGACGGAGAACATCCCCGACGAACTGTACTTCCCGGTCACGTCCGACGAGGCGTCGATCGTCCTGGAGGTCGGGCTCAAACCGACCGACCGCCGCAAGGTCCATCTCTCGCGCACCGCCGCCGACGCCCACGCCGCGGGGGCCGTCCGGACGCCGGAACCGGTGATCCTCGCGGTCGACACCCGCCGCGCCCGGGCGAACGGGCTCGTGATCATGCAGGCCGGGAAGACGGTGTTCCTCGTCGACCAGGTCCCCGCCGAGTACCTGAAGCGGCACGCCTCCGAAGCGCCGGCGCCCTGAGCCGCCCGCCGGTTCCCTACCCGATCACGACGTTCGACTGGTACTCCGTCGTCGCGTACAGCGTCTCGTTGATCCCGCTCGCCGCCTGGTACGGGTTCTCGAACACCAGGTAGAACGTGTCGGTGTACGGCGCGGCGAAGACGATGCGGCCCGCCGGCTCCCCCGACACTGACCACTGCGGGGTCGCTGCGTGTCCGTGGGCGAACGCCGAGAAGGCGGTGGAGTTGTAGACCTGAAAGACGACGGCCGCCCCGACCGGGTCGGTCACGGTGTAGTTGCCGACGATGTAGTCCTCGCCGGTGATCGCCCCCGCGAGGTAGGTGAAATGACCGGGGGTGAGGTGGTAGGAGCCCTGGGTCGTCAACGGATCGGCGTAGACCGGGGGGCCGGTGTAGACCGCCGAGAGCATCGCCCAGGCGAGCCCGAGCACGACGACCGTGACGAGGACGATCCGCAGCGAGCCGACGGTGCGGCTCCACCGCCGTTGACGGGTCGCCTGGCGGGGGGTGGGGTTCGAGGTCGGGAGCTTCCCGCAGGTAGGGCATGGCCCGCCCGGCGGCATCGCCTCGCCGCACAGTCCGCACGTCTGCCAATCGGAAGGGAGGGGGAGCGGGGCCGGCACGGATTCCGGCGCTGCAGTCCGCTCACCCGCTTTTCCCGTTTCGTACCAACCCGCCCGCCCGGGGCCTCGAGCCGGTGAGTTCGCGATGGGTGGGTATTGAAGCGGGCGCTCCGTCACCCCTCGGGATGCGGAGCGAGACCCGGCCGCCGCCCGGGCGCCGGGAACGGGCCCGCGACGACCGCGGCCACGTCCTCCTCGCGAAGTCGGTCCGAGCGGTCGCCTACGGGGCCCTCAGCGCCTTCCTCCTGCTGTACCTGCCCGACGACCTCGGTCTCTCCCTCCTCTGGAGCCTCGTCCTCACCTCGCTGACCCTTATCGGCGCGGCCGGCTGGAGCCTGCTCACCGTCGCCCCGCTCGAGGCGCGGTTCGGGCGGCGTCGGACCCTCTCGATCTTCGGCGGCCTGTTCACCGCCTCGGCGATACTGCTGTTCGTCGCGACGAGCCCTTGGCTGGTCCTCTTCGCGGTGCTGCTCGGCGGCGTCGGGGCGAGCTCGGCCGACAACGGCCCGCTGGCCGCCATCGACCAGGCGCTGCTCCCCTCGACGCTACGGAGCGCCGAACGGGGCCGGGGGTTCGCGTGGTACAACGTGATCGGCAACTTCGGAAGCGCCGGCGGTGCCCTGCTGGTCGCCGTTCCCGGGGCGCTCGACCCCCGATCGGTCCCGTACCTTCCGAACGCCCCGCACCCCTGGATCGGCCTGCTGTACATCGCCCTCGCCGCCGTGACGTGGTGGGCGTACCAAGGGATCTCCCCCGACGTCGAACCGACCGGCGGGGAGGGCCGCGCGGCGGCCGGTACGGCCCCGCTCTCCCCGGAGACTCGGGGCCACACCCGGGCCCTCGCCGTCCTGTTCGGGTTGGACGCGTTCGCCGGCGGGATGGTGATCAACCCCGTCCTGGTGGCGTACTTCGTCCTCGTCTGGCATCAGTCGGCCGGAACCACCGGGGAGCTGCTGTTCGTGGTCGGCACGGTGTCGGGCGTGAGCTTCCTCGCCGCGAGCTCGCTCGCCGAGCGATTCGGGCTGCTGCCCACGATGGTGTTCACCCATCTCCCCTCCAACGTGATGCTCGCGCTCGTCCCGCTGATGCCGACCTTTCCGCTCGCCTTCGGGATGCTCGTCGCCCGTTCCGGTCTGTCGCAAATGGACGTCCCCACCCGGCAGGCGTACACGATGAGCCTCGCCTCCCGACGGGAGCGGGCGGCGGTCGCCTCGACCCTCGCCGGGAGCCGCGGCGCCGCCCAGTGCGTCGGACCGTTGCCGTCGACCGCTCTGCAGAGCGCGGGTCTCTTCGGCGCGCCGTTCCTCATCGCCGGGAGCCTCAAGGTCGTCTACGACCTCGCCGTGTGGCGACGGTTCCGACGGGTGGCGACCCCCGAGGACGACGACGACGGCTAGGGGAGCGGCCGAGCGCCCTTACCGCTTGGGCTTGGCCGAACCGAGGTTCACGAGGACGTTCTTGCGGCGGGTGTACGATTCAACGACATGGAGCCCCTGCTCGAATCCGAGCCCGCTCTCCTTGTACCCTCCGAACGGGGTCTGGGGGAACGTCGCGGGGGCCTCGTTGACCGTCACCATGCCCGCCTCGAGCTGGCGCGAGACGGTGTGCGCCGTCGCAAGATCCTTCGTCCATACCGAGGCGAACAGCCCGTAGCGGGTGTCGTTCGCGAGCTTCACGGCCTCCTCGGGCGAATCGAAGGAGAGGACCGAGAGGACCGGACCGAAGACCTCGTCGCGGACGACCCGCGCCGACGGCGCGAGCTGGTCGATCACCGTCGGAGCGAGGAAATTTCCCTCGCGCAGTGGACCCTCCGCGACCTTCGCCCCCCCGGTGACGACGGTCGCCCCCGAATCGCGCGCTTCGGTGACGAAGCCGACCACGCGGTCGAGCTGGTCCGGCGAGACGAGCGGGCCCATGTCGGCATTCTCCTCGGTCCCCGGACCGAGGCGGAGCCCTTCGGCGACGGCCCGAACCTTCCCGAGGAGCTCGTCGTGGATGCTCCGGGCGACGATCAGACGCGAGCCGGCCCAGCACATCTGCCCGGCGTTCCCGAAGATGCCGAACCCAATCCCCTTCGCCGCGCGATCGAGGTCGGCGTCGGGGAAGACGACCACGGGGCTCTTGCCCCCGAGTTCCAGGGTCGATGGGATGACCCGGCGGGCCGCGAGCTCGGCGATACGGAGCCCGACCTCGCCGCTTCCGGTGAACGACACCGAACGGCACCGGAGGTCGGTGACGAGCGCCTCCCCGACCTCCGAGCCGTTCCCGACGACGACATTGAAGATGCCGTCCGGGACGCCGGCCTCCTTCGCGGCTCGGGCGCACCGCAGCGCGGTGAGCGGCGTCAGGCTGGCCGGTTTGAGGACCACCGCGTTCCCGGCGGCCAAGGCGGGTCCCACCGATCGGAGGGCGAGCAGCAGCGGATAGTTCCAGGGGGCGATGTGGACGGTGACGCCGAGCGGTTCGCGAAGGGTGTAGTCGAACCGCGGCCCGGGTACCGGGATCGTCTCGCCTTGGATCTTATCGGCGAGTCCGGCGACGTACTCCAGGGTCCGGACGATGAACGCGACGTCCCCGCGCGACTCGCGGAGCGTCTTGCCCATGTTGAGCGTCTCGAGGCGGGCGAACTCCTCGGCGTGGGTCTCGATCGATCCCGCCAGCTTCAGCAGGACCCGAGCCCGCTTCCCTCCGTCGTCGGTGGCCCACCACGACGTCCGGAACGCGGTCTCCGCCGCCTCCATCGCGTGGCGCGCGTCCTCGGGCCGGGCGAGGGCGGTGGTGGCGATCGGACGGTTCGTCGCCGGGTTGAGCACCTCCCGACGCTCCCCGCCGCTCCCCGGCGACTCCTTCCCGCCGATGAACAGCTCGTAATGGTCGGTCGCTTGGGCGGACATGGACGGTTCTGGGGGGCGCGAGCCAGCCGGTTCGCATAACGGTTCGCTTTCCCCGAGCGCCGCCGGCGCCGGTTCAGGGAGCTAACGGGTATCGACGACCCTTCCAGAGCACGGGTCTGCGACGTAGCCCTTGGACGAGCGACACCGAAACCAGAACGACGTAGAATCCTACGGCGGCGGGAAAAAGGAGGCCGTAGAGCGCGGAGCCCTTGGTCGCGCGGGCGAATCCCGCGTGCTTCGCGAACAACGCGATCCATAGGAACCCTCCGACGACGATGAGCGGCAGGGAGCCGTTCCATAACCCGAAGGGCAGGACCCCGAGCGGGAGCCAGAAAAAGCCGATGAGCCCGAGGAGAAATCCGGCCTCCCGGCCGGCGGAGAACCGGGTCCCGTGCATGTTCCGAAGGAGCCCCTCGAACAGTTCGTGCCGGTCGCGGTACATGCGGGTCGACAGTAGGTCGGGGGCCCACGCCACCCTCAGCCTGAGCCCCGCCCGCCGGAACTCCTGGGCCAGCCGCACGTCCTCGAGCACGGCGTCCCGGATCGCGTCGTGGCCTCCGACCCGTTCGTAGGCGTCGCGCCGGGCCATCAGGAACTGCCCATTGGCCATCGCCGCGTTGGAAGAGTCCCGGTTGACCCGTGGGGCTCGGAAGTAGGTGAGCACCATCTGGGTGTACATCGGCATGACCAGCCGTTCCCAGAAGCTCCCCATCTCGATCCGCGACGCGAGGGTGACGAGGTCCGACCGCTCCCGCTCCCCCCATTCGTACGCGGCCCGGACGACGGTGGGGTCGTAGCTCATGTCGGCGTCGGTGAACAAGAGCCACTCGCCGGTCGCGGCGTGGGCGCCGGTGCGGCACGCCCAATTCTTGCCGACCCAGCCGTCCGGAAGGGGCGGCTCGTCGATAAGCCGGACCCGCGGTGCCCGGGCGAGGGCGACCTCTCGGGTCCCGTCGCTCGATCCGCCATCGACGACGATGATCTCGAGATCGGGGTAGTCCTGGGCAATCAGGCCGTCCAGGCAGCCGGGGAGATCGAGCTCCTCGTTGCGCGCCGCGACGATCGCCGTGATCTTCGGATACCGCCGGCTCCCGGTCGGGGCCGGCCGGTCCAGGCGGGGCATTTGGAGGGCGAGGACGATCGCGATCCCCTGATAGACCAGCACCAACGCGCACGCCGCCAGGACGGAGATCACCACCCAGTCGTCGAGCACGCCGGCGTCGAGGAACGGCGCTAATTAAGCACCGGCCCGTGGCGAGCTCCGAGGGGAACCGGTGGGCACCGTCGAGCATCCCCGGATCCGCCCGGGCGTTCTGGAGGACCGGCTCTATCAGGAGCGGATCTCCCGGGCGGCGATCGGTCGGAACACGCTCGTGGTCCTCCCGACCGGGCTCGGGAAGACCGCCATCGCCTTGCGCGCGATCGCCGAATTCCTCCTGCGGGACCCGACCCGCTCCATCCTCTTCCTCGCCCCGACGCGGCCGCTCGTCGTCCAGCACGCCAAGAGCATCGAGACCACGCTGTTCGCGCCGGCGCCGCTCGTCCTCACCGGATCGATCTCGCCGGCTCGCCGCCACGAGCTCCTGCACCCGCCCCAGGTCGTGGTCGCGACCCCCCAGGTGATCGGGAACGATCTCGCCAGCGGACCGTTCGACCTCACGAAGTTCAGCCTCATCGTCTTCGACGAGGCGCATCGCGCCGTCGGCGACTACCCCTACGTGGTGATCGGGAAGGCGAATCGGGGGGGACCCGCTGCGCGTGTGCTGGCGATGACCGCCTCCCCGGGGGCCCGTATCGAGCGGATCCGGGAAGTATGGAACAACCTCGGGATCGAGCAGTTCGAATATCGCACGGCCCACGACCCGGACGTGCAGCCGTACGTCCACGGCATCGGGGTGGAGACCGTCGAGGTGCGGATGCCGGCCGAGGTCAAAGGCCTCGCGATC
>Ga0210384_10001575_pt1 | contig 30623 bp, 23 predicted proteins | sample IncBWH2MmetaG_FD_160574 | JGI IMG/M metagenome (GOLD analysis project Ga0210384, IMG submission 160574) | Forest soil microbial communities from Barre Woods Harvard Forest LTER site, Petersham, Massachusetts, United States - Inc-BW-H-2-M | ecosystem: Environmental > Terrestrial > Soil >...
TTCGCCCGGATTAAAGTGCTCACTCTTTCCAAAAGTCCCATGACATTTCTCCTTTCAAACGGCCGAAGACTATTGCTGCCAACGCAATAAAAATCTCAAAGCTTCAACCAGTCGTGCTGGAATCAGAGCAAAACCGGTCTAACGCAAATGCCGAGTCAGCAGGTGCAGGAGCCCTGGCAGATAAGCGAGGCTGCAAGCCGCCATTTGCTCGACCCTATGGACCGCTCCTCCAAGAAAATGCCGAGCGGCAAACGCCATCACCACGGTGCAGAAGATCCACAACATCAGGAGTTCATCTTTCCACGTCATGGCCGTCCCCCAACTGCCATCCAGCGTCCCGGCAAGCCCGCTGGCCTGCAGGGACGGAAGCAAACGTTACGCCTTGGGCGCGGGCGCCGGTGGTTTCTCGGCTTTCGGCGCCTTATCGCCGATCATCCGCACCTTGCTGAGCAGCTCGGTCATCTGCATGCCGGAGAGCGCTTCGAACAGCGCCGGCACTTGCGCGGCTATCTTGGTGATGTCGCCGGTCAGCTTGTAAGCGCCGGCTGCGTCGCCATTACCGGTTGAGACGATGGTGACCTTGTCCACCTTGCTGAGCGGCTCTGCGAGAGCGCGCACGACTTCCGGCAAACTGCTGATGAGCTTGTCCACGACCGCGGCTTGGTTGTACTCCTGGAAAGCTTCGGCCTTAACGTTCATGGCTTTGGCTTCCGCTTCGCCTTTTTTGAAGATGATTTCGGCTTCGGCTTCGCCCTGCGCGCGAATGGCAGAGGCGCGGCCTTCGGCTTCGCTGATCAAGCGCTGGCGTTCCGCGTTGGCGATCGTCTCGATGCGCTGGCGCTCGATTTCCGCTGGCTTCAGCACGGTGGCGATGAGTTCGCGTTCCCGGCGCTCGATTTCCGCGTCCTGCACCTTCACTTGAGACTCGCGCTCCACCTGCTGCACGCGCACGCCTTCGGTGACGACCTGCTGCTGCATAACGTTGGTCTCGATTTCGTACGCCTTGTCGGCTGTCGCTTGGGCCTTCTTGGACATTTCGAGGTAGTTGGCCCTCTTGATGTCCAGGTCGCGCTGCGCTTCGGCCTGCTTGGCCATCGAGGCGGTTTCGGCGGCGACACGTTCCTGATCGGCTTGTGCTTTCGCAACGGCTGCAGCGCGAGTCGCTTCGGCACGCTTGATGGCGATGTCGCGGTCGGCTTCGGCAGCAGCTACTTCGGCGTCACGCTTGATGCGCGCGATGTCTGGCCGGCCCATGTTGGTGATGTACTCATTCTTGTCGCGCACCTCTTTAATCGTGAAACTCACGACGTCGAGTCCCATCTTGCTCATATCGGCCGCGCAGGTGGAACGCATGCGGTCGCCGACCATTTCCGGCTCCTTGACGATCTGTTCCACCGTAAGCTGGCCGATGATTCCGCGCAGGTGGCCTTCCATGACCAGCCGGATCAGCCCTTCGCGCTGCTCCGGCCGCTTGGTGAGGAACTGTTCGGCAGCTGTGCGGATGGACACCGGGTCTGATTTGACTTTCAGCTGGGCAACGGCCTCCACCGTGACGGCAACGCCCTGGTTCGTGTAAAGGCTCTGCTGAGGAGCCACGTCAAACGACATCAGCTCCAGCGAGAGCTCGCGGCACTGTTCGAGCATCGGCAGGATAATCGTGCCGCCATTGGTTATCGTCCGCGGTCCTCGAATTCCGTAAATCACGAGCGCTTCGTGCGGTCCAACCTTCCGCAACATCTTCGCGAACGTCACAAGAATTACGATGACCACGAGCACCAACAACCCGGCCATGACCCATACACTCGAAAAATCCAGCATTGTGGACCTCCCTTTTTATCCGACCGGACTGTTTGTCGTGCGGCAGTCCGAGAAACTCTTTTCGGGCTGCGGCGCCTACTTCGTGAAATCATCCCACCGCTTCACGTAGGCGATTCCGTCGTCGTAGCGGGCGATCACCACCTCGGCTCCCTTGGGCAAACTCGTGCCGTCTTCGCTACGGGCGCCAGTACTTTTTCGCGCGCCGTTCTGCTCGAAAATCACTTCGCCGGTCCCGTTTTCGCGGATGGCCATGCTGATCGTTCCCACGGTTCCTTCCACGCGGTAGTCCCAGTCCAGCATCGGCGTGCTAGTGGCCTTCACCACGCGGGCCATGAATTGGAAAACAACCAGGCCCGCAAAAAGCCCTGCCAGCAACGCAAAGCCGAGAATGGTTAGTCCCACAAAATGAGTGTGCTTGATCAGGATGTAGCCGACGCCGCCGAACCAGGCCAGAAACGCCAGCAACGTCGACGCGTTGAACCAGGAGACGTGGCCGCCGGATTGCATGGCGGCGCTCTTGAGGCTCACGCCAGGTGCGTGACCGCCTCCCGTGAGGCCGCCCGCGTGATGCGCTCCGTGAAGCGGCAGGTGCGCGTGGAACGGCAGATGGAAGTTGACCGCGCCGGCCAGGAACGACAGGACGCTCAAGGAAAAGCCCACCAGGAAGCACAGCAGATAGAAGTCAGACCAGGTCATAAGACACCCCGAAGCGCAGCACCCCGCTGCGCGGACTGGAATTCGAGAAGCGGACCCTTCGGGTCAGTTATTCAGCGAACTCGGCGGTGGATGACCACTGCCCTGCTGCTTACCCGAATGCAAAACTTCTCCGAGACGATCCGCCAGACCCGGCGTGCGAAGAATCTCCGCAAGGAGCAAGAGCGCCCGGCGCGAATCTTCATTCTCGGCGATGACCAAGAGGCCACGGCGGAGCTCCGGATCAGCGGCAAATTGTTCCGCGCCGGCGTAGAGCCACGAGTCGATCTTGGCGTCGACGGCGCGGAGCGCGGACTGCAGCTCCGGCGTGTAGCCTTCCGGATCGTCCACCAGAAAACCGGGATAGACACGGAAGAAACGCGCCAGCAGCGAACGCGTCCCGTGCGTCAAGTGCGGCCGCGTGCCACTCTCGATTTGCGAGAGGTACGCCTGGCTTAGCCCGCGGCCCACTTCGCGCTTCATGGCCTTGGCCAATTCCTGTTGCGTCATCGGACGGCCGAGGCCGCGCAGCGAACCTTCTACGGCGCGGAGGGAACGGAGTTTGTTACCGAGAGTCATAAAAGAATCCATTTATTGCAATCTGCAAATAACATATTACTTTTTGCTATTTCTGTCAAGAACAATACTTTACCTGTTTTCAATAACTTACAGGATGGATTCGGCGAAGTGGGCGGCAGGCGTAGGGCAGCGCCGTCAGTCCGGTTTGCGGAGGGATTGCAGGTCAATTCCCAGTTGCTGGCATTTCTTGTACAGGTGGCTGCGCTCCAAACCCAGCGCTCGCGCCACCTTGGTCATGTGAAAATTGTGCCGCTTGATTTCTTGCAGCAGAACTTCTTTTTCAAAGGCTTCGGTGCGCTCGGCGAGTGTCCCCGACCGAGCCGCGCCGGCATTGGATAAGCTCGAAGAACCGGCGGCCGCCTCTTCCGCCGGTAGCACCAGCCGCACATCGGCGGGGGTGATGGAATCTTCCGCGGACAAAAGCACCAGGCGCTCGACCACGTTACGCAACTCACGGACGTTCCCCGGCCATGCGTAGCGGCCGAGCTCCGCGATGGCTTCTGCGGCAAAGAGCTTTTCCTTCCAAGCATTTTGCGCGGCCACTTGCCTCGCAAAGTGGGGCACCAGCACCGCAAAATCTTCCGGCCGCTCGCGCAGCGGCGGCAGCACCAGCGGAAAAACATAAATGCGGTGAAAAAGATCGCGGCGAAAGGCGTTCTGCTTCACCAGCTCTTCCAGGTTCCGATGGGTGGCCACCAGCACGCGAACGTTCACGCGAATCGGCTTGTCGCCGCCGACGCGCTCGACCTCGCCCTCTTCGAGCACGCGCAACAGTTTCGCCTGCATAGAGACAGGCATGTCGCCAATCTCGTCGAGAAACAGCGTGCCACCTTCGGCTTGTTCGAATTTGCCAAGATGCTTTGCCGCCGCTCCGGTAAACGCTCCCTTTTCATGGCCGAAAAGTTCCGACTCGATGAGTTCCGCCGGCACCGCCGCGCAATTCAGCGTGACGAAGGCATTCTCGCTGCGCTGGGACTTCTCATGAATCGCTCGGGCGACTAGTTCCTTCCCGGTGCCTGTTTCGCCCAGAATGCAGACGCGCGTTTCGCTGGCGGCCACGCGATCGATTTGAGCAAGCAGTTTGCTCATCGCCGGTCCCGATCCAACCAGCTCGTGCTTTCCGAGCCGCTGGCGCAGTGCGCGGTTTTCGTCTTCGAGCCGCGAAAGCCGCAGCGCATTTTCCACCGTGACGAGCAGTTTTTCTGTCGAGAGCGGCTTCTCCAAAAAATCCAGCGCGCCCAGCCTGGTCGCCTTCACCGCCATCTCGACATTGGCCTGGCCCGAGATAAGGACGATCGGCGTCTTCGAGCCGGCATTTTTCAGGTCCTCGAGCAGCTCGATGCCGCTCTTGCCGGGCATGACCACGTCGGAAAGAATCAAGTCAAAGGTTTCCGTGCGCAGCAGCTCCAGAGCGCGCGGCGCGTTGTCGCAAACAGTCGCTTCATGGCCGGCGAGTCGAAACGCCCTCGCGAGCGAAGCCAGCGTATTGGGATCGTCATCGACGAGCAGCAGGTGAGCTTTGCGTGACAAATGAAGTCCTTTGCGGCGGCGCGTCAGTCGGAGGCGGCCAGGGTGAAGCTCTGGGGCGGCTTTCGCTCGGCGGGGGTTTCCTCCGTCCGAGCCGGCGGACCTGCGGATTGACGCTGCGGCAGCTCGATGCGAAACGTTGTGCCGCGCCCTTCGTCGCTCGAAACGGAAATGGTTCCGTGATGATCGCTGACCACCGACTGAATGATCGCGAGACCCAGGCCAGTTCCCTGGACTTTCGTCGTGTAGTACGGCGTAAAAAGCCGGGAACATTCTTCCGGCGTGAGTCCCTTGCCGGTGTCCGTCACTTCGATTCGAACGTGGCCTTCGTGCTCGGTAGTGCGCAGGGTCAGCGTGCCGCCGGCGGGCATGGCGTCCAGAGCGTTCAACACGAGATTTTGAAACGCACGGTGCAGAAGGTCGGCATCCGCGTCGATTTCCGGCATAGGCTCGGTCAGAAAATATTCCGGAATGACGGGCGGCTTGCCCACGGCGTTGAACTGCGGTTCGAACAGGCGCACGGCACTGCGCAGCGCTTCATTCACGTTGACCCGCGTAAACTGCGGCGCCGGCATCTTCGAAAAATCGCTGAAGCGGCCGACAATGGTGTTGAGATTCGCGAGTTCTGCTTTCAACGTGGCCGTGGATTCGTTAAAGACTTCGAGGAACTGCTTGGCGTCCAATTGCCGCGCTTTCTGCAGATTCTCAACCGTGATCTGCAGCGGGAAGAGCGGGTTGCGAAGCTCATGCGCCAAGCGCCGCGCCAGTTCGCGCCATGCGGCCACCCGCTCCGTCTGGACGAGCTGCTCGCGCTGCGCCCCCAGCGTATTCGTCATCTCATTGAACGCCGACGCGAGCTGCCCAATTTCATCCCGCCCGCGCAAGTCAATCACGGTATCCCATCGGCCGGAAGCCACCTCGCGCGCGCCCGCCGCCAGCTCCTCGAGCGGCCGCGTGATGCGTGCCGAAACCCACAAGCTAATCAGCAAGCCCATCAAAATCGCCACGCCCGCAACCACAGCAGCGATCTGCAAAATGTGGCGCGTCAGTAGCACTAGCTCTTTGCGCGAACTCCCGAGCAAAAGCACGGCCAGAAGTTCGTTGTTTCGGCCCATCAGCGGAATTGCATGGAACGATTCGGCTGCGGCAGCATCCGAAGACCAATCAATCGTTCGAGCGAGCGGCTGCGGCTGCTTTTGAATCTGCTCAATCAGCGGCTGGAGCCGGTCCGGCTGTTCGAATGGTCCGCTCGAGTCGGTGAGCGCCGATGCCACGAAGCTGGGCTCCAGATTGCGGTATAGCAAAACGCGCGTCCCTGCAGGAGGGACCAGCGAGGCAAGAAAGTTCTGGTCGAGCCGTCGCCCGCCAATGATGTACATGTCCTTGTTGTTTCCGCCGGAAAGCGTGCGGACTACGGTTAACGAGAGCGCCACTCCGTCAGGCAATTCTTCCTTTCTCAAAAAAAAAGAGGGCGTCGAATCATTCCAGTTCTTGTTGGCCGTCACCCAATCGTTTCTATAACCGACGCGCGCGGGATATTGCGCGGAAGAGATCAGCGTTCCGTCCCAATTCACAAACTCCACGAAGTCCAGCCCGTGATCCTGGGCGGCTCCGGCCGCGTCGTGGACGTATAGAGATTGGTCCGGCCTGGGCCCGGCCAAATCGATCGCCACTTTCAGCGTGATCTCGGCGTCAGTAATGTTTTTTACCTGCCGGGCAATCTCATCGCCCCGCTGCGCGTATTCCTTGTTGAACTGCGCAACCAGCGCTTCACTGCGCTGGGCATCCGATTCTTCGAATGCGGCTTGCGTATAGTGCGTCACGCCATAGGCTACCAGCGAGACAGAAGCAAGCACGGTAATCAAAAAAACCAGAAACAATTTTGTGCGAAAGCTCATGGCTTTGCTCCGGGCGCAACGGGCCGCGGTTGCCGCAGACCCTCTACCGCGCTATTTCCTGTGTTCGAAGCGTCCGCCGTAGCCGGCTCGGGAAGCTCCAGCCAAACATCGTCGAGATGCCATTCGCCCCAGCGCGCCGGCGTCCAATCGCGGACGTTGGCGCCAAGCCCAACGGATTCCGCCTCCACGATAAGCGGCAGCACACGCCGGTCTTCCAGAACCCGCCGCTCACGGGCGTAAAGCTGCTCGTGATCCGTGCTTGTGGCATTCAGCGCGGAAGGCGCAGTCAGATTATATGCCGCAAACAGAGAATCGAGTTCGGCGCGCGGGGATAGAGATGAATAGTGCCATGCGAAAAGGTGAACACCCGCCGGAGGATCCGTTGGAGCCGTGGTGGCTGCGCCTGCACGCGGGACCGGTCGGGCGATGACCTGCACAAGGATCGCCGCCTGTCGCGCGTTCACCGCTACGCGCTCTGCGAGGAGCTTCGCCAAGTCACCCGCCGCATCAACGCGCAAGCGCAGCGGGGCCGCTCCCGCAGCTTCATTCGCAGGAAGCGCGCGCCGCAATTCCTTTGCGCGTTCTAGGTTGGTGTCCACGCCGAACAGGAAAGCATATCCCGAGAGCCACTGCGGCAAAAGGGCTGCCGCAGGTTCAGCTTGCTTCTGCAGCAACACGTTGGCCATGGTGCCGCGGTCGAGTGAAAGCGAAACTGCTTCCCGCAGGCCAACGTCCGAAGCGGCCACCTGCGCATCGTCAAATCGCAAGCCGTACATGGTGATCGGCTCCGACGACCACACGCGCAGATTGGCTTGCCTTGCACGGGGCACAAGTTCAGGCTCGAGCTCGATCAAATCCGCCTTTCCCAGTTGCACATCGAACATGGCGCGCAGCTGCGGCACACCGAGCGTGACGTCAATCCCGTTGAGAAACGGCCGGCCAGACCAGGCCTCCTCGTTTGCTCGAAAGTACAGATGTCCGCCTCCGCCCGGCGAGGTTGCCGCGCCCGAAGTCTCGGAGCGTGGCGACCCGGGATTCTGCTCCGCGCGTTGTCCACCGCCCATGGGGACTTCTCCGAAAACAAAGGGCCCTGTCCCAACGAGCGCACCGCTTGCCAGCGCTCGATACACAAAGTAGCGCCCTGAACCCAGCTGCTCCAACAAGTCAGGCGCCGGCACGCTTGACTGAATCACAATCGCATTGCCGGACGCGGAGATCTGTTCTGTTGCCGGAAGTAGCGGCTGGAGCGCCGCAGCGACGTCTTCCGCACTCAGCGCCGTGCCGTCAGAAAACTTGACACCCGTGCGGATCGAAAACCGCCAGTGCTTGTTCGAACCATCGTGCGACCACTCGGTCGCCAGCGCAGGCTGAAACCGCCCGTAATTATCTAGCGCCACCAGCCGTTCGAACACCAGCTCGGCCATCTTCTGATTCGTTGCGGATTCGAGCGATCCCGCCCGCCACCCGCGCGGGTCAAGCGACACGCTGGCGGCATGCACTTCCACGCGCAGCGTCCCGCCATATCTCGGATGCGTCGCGGCGGTCGCCGGCGCACCCAGAAAAATCTGCGTAGCGAGCGACAACAAACTAGTTGCCGCAAACAGCCGTGATTCGATAAACCTCATAATTCCCTGTGGAAAGATTCTTCACCACCGCGGCCGCGGCTTTGGCATTTTCTGCCACGTTGATGTCGAGCACCGGCCCAGGCACGTCCACCGAACCTGCATAGGTTTGCTCGCCCGCAGCTGCGGTCCCTGCCCCTGCGGTACTTGCCAGAGTGATGCGATCTGTCTGGGTATAGTCGCCTTTGCCGGTCACGAGATATCGCGGGGACTCGTCGCAGGTAGATGATAGCTGCGTGCTCCGGTCCCCGACCTCCGTACCGGTGCATGGATAGCTAAAGTGTAGGGTCAGATCGAGATCGCAAACTTTTTTGCCGAGGACAAGCTCGACACGCTCTTTCGCATGACTGTAAAAGAGGCTCACTTCCCCGGCCCGGGGACGACGCCCGAGCGGCAGGAACTGCGCGGAATCCATCCATTTCCAAACGCCGTTCTCAAAATCAAAACGCATAAACAAGCTTTCACTCAACAAAAAGAGAAACCGCTCCCCGGTGGTTGGGTCCTGCCACTCCAAGGCGCTCTGAATAGGCTTTTCCTGCTGCCATAAAAGTTCCCGCTTCAGCTGGGGCGCTGGCGCTGTCTCTCTTGCGACAAATAAGGAAGCCCGCGGAACCTCGATCACGTAGATTTGCGGGCTCACCGCCTCCGTGGAACTGGCCATCAACAGAACTCTGGAGGGAGTGACCTGCATGGTGACCGTTAAAATCGGAGCGTCCGAATTTTCTGCCGCCTCCATACCGCAAGCGGAGATCTGGTCAAGAAATGCCTTTTTGCGCCGATCAGACAAATAGCCAGAGGATTGCGGGGATTCCCGCCAGGCAACCTTGACCGGTTGTTTGTGGGGCGCCACGCACACTTTCATCGCCAGCTCGTGCGCCGCATCCTCAAGAGATTCAGCACACATGCGCGACGGCAAGAACAGCAGTGCAAAACCCAGGAGTTGGCAGAAGACCCGGAGGCCGCGCGGGCGCGGCAAAGACAGATTTTGCTTGGCGGACACTGGCTTGAAGGATGATGATAACACGCCCGCATGCCAAGGTTCGGAGTGCTACCGACGAGATGTGCGGTGTCTATCGAGAAAGTTTCCGGCAAAGCAGGCCACCATCAGTGGAAAACACTTGCCCGCAGCGAAACAATTCGCGCCGGCGCACGTCCATGTAGGTTGTCGGCACACTGGGAAATCTCTGTCTACAAGGATGATAAGAATGAATCGGATGGTTACGGATCATAACGCGTTGCTACGTCGGGCTGTCGCCGCGATCGCTTGTCTCGCTGCACAACTGTACGCTCATGCGCCATCCGCCGGCTCCGCGGAGCAGGCGCCCGCGGGCCCCACCCGCCTTCTAAGATTCGCGGACATCTCAAAGGACAAGGTCGTCTTCGCCTACGCCGGTGACCTGTGGATCGCCTCTCGCGACGGTGGCGCAGCGCGTCGGCTCACGTCGCACGTCGGCGACGAGCTCTACCCGAAATTCTCGCCCGATGGCAGATGGGTCGCCTTCACCGGCGAGTACGACGGCAATCCTGACGTCTACGTCATCTCCGCCGAAGGCGGTGAGCCCAAGCGCCTCACGTTTCACCCCTCGAACGACATCGTTCTCGGCTGGACGCCCGACGGCAAGAATATCCTCTTCCGTTCCGACCGCTCGAGCACATCTTTGGGCCGCTCCACGCGCCTGTACCTCGTTTCTCCGCAAGGTGGCACCGCCCATCCGTTGCCCGTTCCGCGCGGCGACCTCACCTCGTTCTCCCCCGACGGCACAAAAATCGCATACCTCGAAACCTCGCAGGAATTCCGCACCTGGAAGCGCTACCGCGGTGGCTGGAGCCTCCCCATCTCCATCTACGACCTGAAAAAGAGCACCTACGAAGAGCTGCCGAAGACGGCCGGAATGGATATGTTCCCGATGTGGCATGGCAACTCCATCTATTTCATCAGCGACCGTGACGGCGTCATGAACCTCTACAGCTACGACCTCGCCTCCAAGCAAACCAGAAAGCTGACCGACTATCAGGAGTTCGACATCAAATGGCCCAGCCTCGGCCCGGACGCCATCGTTTTCGAAAACGGCGGTCTGCTCTACGAATACAGTATCGACAGCGGCAAGACGCGCAATCTCTCCATCGTTGTCCGCGCGGAAGACATCGAAGCCCGCACGGATTTTAAGAGCGTCGCCCAAGGCATCGGTACCGCCGCGATCTCTCCTTCTGGCGCACGCGCGGTGGTGGAAGCGCGCGGCAATATCTTTACCGTGCCCGCCGAGCATGGCAGCATCCGCACGCTGACGACAGAACATTCCAGCATCCACGAGTTGAATCCCGCGTGGTCGCCTGACGGCAAGTCCATCGCCTATCTCTCCGATAAAACCGGCGAGTACGAAATCTACACGCGACCGCAAATGGGCGGCGACGAAACGCGCCTCACCTCCGACGGCAAAATCTATCGCTTCGGCCCACTGTGGTCCCCCGACAGCAAAAAACTCCTCTACTGGGACAAGTCCAACCAACTCTGGTACGTCCGTGTCGACGACAAGAAGCCCGTTCTCGTGGACACCTCCGACTACGGCCTGATCTCGGACGCGTCTTGGTCACCCGACAGCCTCTGGCTGACCTATTCCAAACCTCATCGCCGCGGCGCCAACGACGTTTTCCTTTATTCGCTCACTTCCCAGAAAACCACGGAAGTCTCCACGGGCTTTTACAACGACAACACCCCCAGTTTCGACGACAACGGCAAGTACCTCTATTTCATCTCCACGCGCTATTTCTACCCCAGCATCGGCCAGCTCGATCTGCGGTACAACTACTATTCGACCGACGGCGTTTTCGCTGTCACTCTCAAGGCTGACGAGCCCTCTCCGTTCCAACCCGAAAGCGATGAAGAAAACAAGGACAAGAAGAAAGACGACCAGAAGGCGGACGCCGCTAAATCAGACGATCAAAAGCCCGACGAACAAAAAGAAGAGAAAAAGCCGGAAGCCGTCAAGCCCATCGAAATCGATCTCGACGGCATTGGCAATCGCATCGCCCCTGTCCCGGTCGGGGCCAGCATTCTGAACGGCCTGGCAGCCCGCAAAGACAAGTTCTTTTACCTCTCGACGCCTCAGGAAGCCCGCCAATTCGGCACACGGGATCAGGATCCCAAGAACGTGCTGCACGTCTACGACATCACCAAACGCGAAGACAAGGTCCTTCTCGAGGGCATCGAAAGCTACGACGTCAATAAAGACGGTACCAAGGTTTTTTACAAGGCCGGACCCGCCCTCGGTATCACCGATGCCGTTCCTGGCAAAGCCAAAGTCGGCGCCGGCAAACTGGATCTCAGCGGACTCGAAGTCCAGATCGATCCGCGCGAAGAATGGCGCCAGATTTACCACGAAGCCTGGCGCCTCGAACGCGATTTCTACTGGGATCCCAACATGACCGGCCACGACTGGAGCAAAATCGGCGCTCGTTACGAAGCGCTTCTCCCCTGGGTGGCGCATCGCAGCGATCTCAATTACCTCATCGGCGAACTCATTGCCGAACTCAGCACCTCGCACACCTATGTCGGCGGCGGCGACCAAGCGAAAAAGCCTCAGGTCAGCGTCGGTATGCTGGGCGCCGATCTCGAGCCCGATGGAGGCTTCTATCGCATCGCGAAAATTTATCCCGGCGAAAACTGGAACGATGACACACGTTCGCCGCTAACCGAACCCGGCCTAAAAGTGAAAGCCGGCAACTTTCTGATTTCCGTGAACGGCCAGGAAACCCGCGCATCGCAGGATGTCTACGCCTACTTCCAGGACTTGGCCGGAAAACTCGTCACTCTGAAAATCAACAGCAAGCCCAGCGCGGACGGTGCGTGGGAAGTCACGGTAAAACCCATCGGCAGCGAAACGAGCCTCCGCTATCTCGATTGGGTTGAGGCCAACCGCCAGAAAGTCGCGCAAGCGACCGGCGGCCGCATTGGTTACATGCATGTTCCGGACACCAGCATTCCCGGCATCATCGCCTTTGACAAGGAACTGACCGGACAGCTCGACAAGGACGGCATGATCGTCGACGAACGCTTCAATGCCGGCGGTCAGATTCCCGATTTCTACACCGAAAAACTCAAGCGATCACTCCTGGCGGTAATCTCAGTTCGCGATGGCAAGGATATTCCCTATCCTCCGGTGGGCATCTACGGACCCAAAGTCATGCTCGTCAACGAGCTCTCCGGCTCCGGGGGCGATCTGTTCCCGTGGCTCTTCCGGTTCGAGAAGATCGGTCCCATCGTGGGCACCCGAACCTGGGGCGGCCTTGTCGGCATCAATCGCGGCGCGCCGCTGCGTGACGGCGGTTTCGTTACTGCGCCTTCGGCCGGATTCTATTCCTGGGCCGACGGTGGCGGATGGGTCGTCGAGAATCATGGCGTCGATCCAGACTATGTTGTGGCCCAGCGCCCCGATCTAGTCGTCGAAGGACACGACCCGCAACTCGAGAAGGCCATCGAGCTAGCCAAAGAAGCCCTGAAAGACTACAAAGGACTTCCTCCCAGGCCGAAATTCCCCGGTGCGAAATAACAGCGCAACAGCGTGAGTTTCATCTCTGAGTTCAGACAATCAAACGACGAGAACGGCCGCGGGAGAGCCGGCCGTTCTCCTCTGCGAATGAATGATTCAACCGCTAACCGAGTGGCCCGGTCCGCATCTCTGGCGGAGGAATAATCTCCTGGCAAAATGGGCCAAGCGCGGCGGTGCTTGCCTCGATGCTCATGATCTTCCCTCCTTTCCAGCAACGCGTCCCGAGCCACCCACAGGGGTATTGGTTAGCGGAACCCGGAGCACAGACTTCCGTCTGTGCAATCTTTTGGTGTCATGCCGCCGTCGCCTACACCTGTTCCCGCGTGTCATACAACGCCGCGCTATCGACGAGCGGTGTGACGAAATGCACTCCCGGATACAGCGTGCCGCGCCGCGCGCCCCAAATCTGGCTTACGCGGACACGGACAGAGCCGTCCGAAATCACCACGATGCTCAGCGCCAGCAAGATGGGTAGGGCGAGCCGCCGGGCCAACCGCCAGCGGACGGGTCCGAAAGGGCGGTGTGCCTTTATTCCCGTTTCCGCTCCCAAGTCTCTCGTCTTACTGCGCGCTAACAGCCGCCGCAGCTGCTCGGAGAGATATACGTCGTAGACCACCAAAGCCCCGGCGCTTCCGAATAGTCCAAGGCCGAGAATAATCAGCAAGTACTTCAAAGCCAGCATGGTGTTGCTCCCTTCTCTCTCACTCCCGGGCGTTCGGGCGGGACCGTCAACTTCGCCACTAACCTTGGGCCAGCAATCCTGCCCGCTGAGCCATAGGCTCGCCTCGCCACGACTCCTTCTGGCAGCGCTTCGACTAGCGAGATTTCTGGTGGCGGGGCTTGCCCCCGCCCGGCCCGACTGGTCGCTGCCCTCAACGCTCGGGCGCAAAGGCCTGTGCCAATTGCGCCGTCCCGCGCACCAGGTGCGTCGGCGCATTCAGGCGCCGGGCCGTCGCCGGCCGCATCAAAACGAACATCGCCCGCAGCAGCAACCAGTGAAATGCACCGGCGGCAGCCGCGGCAAAAAGCGTAGTAAAGACAAGCGTTGCGAAGTTGAGCATGGCGATCATGGTGGCTCCCGGTCTCGTGATGTCCTCGGACATGGGAAATGGCACGCCAAACGCCACCGCAAATGTGCTGAAACTAAAACACTTACCTTGTCAAGAGGAAGGCGGCTCTGTGTGGCAGGAAACACGCCGTGGCCAGCTAGACGCGCACTCGCGCCCCGGGTTTGGCCGCGCGAGCAATCAGAGCTATTGTAGTAGTGTCAGGAAGACGACCCGGCAGCGCGCCGGAGCAAAGCCTGAAAGGAACAGGTACGCGAGCCTGCTTCGCTGATTTCCAGCAGCAAAGCATCTCGCCTCCCAATACCACTCGACATGGCGCCAAGCCCAGGAATGCGGATCGGCAAAATCCTTGGGATACCTATTTATCTGCATTCCACGTGGATTATCATTTTTGCCGCGAACACCTACCTTCTCAAAGAGCAATTCGCGCAGCAACCCGGCTGGCCCCCTGCTCAACAATGGAGCGTAGGTGTTCTCACAAGCATTCTCTTCTTCGCTTGTCTCCTGTTCCACGAACTGGCCCATAGCGTGGTCGCGCAGCACTACAAAATTCGCGTTCTCTCCATCACCCTGTTCATCTTCGGCGGAGTCGCCAGCATCGAGCGCGATCCCTCCAAAGCCATCCAGGAATTCAACATCGCCATCGCCGGACCGTTGGCAAGCGGCTTCCTGGCCGGACTCTTCCTGGGCTTGTTTGTGTTTTTTCCTTCAAACGGGGCTGTGGCCGTGCTTTCTGACTGGCTCTGGAAAACGAATCTGCTGCTTGCGCTTTTCAATCTTCTCCCCGGTTTTCCGCTCGATGGCGGCAGAATCTTCCGAGCCATCATCTGGGGCGCAACCAATAATTTCTCCAAAGCCACGCGAGTCGCAGGCACTAGCGGCCGCCTGATTGCCTACGCGATGATCCTTCTCGGCGGGTTCGGAGTTTTCAAGGGCGTCGTGGTCCCCGGTCTCTGGAGTGTTTTCATCGGCTTTTTCCTCTTGAACGCCGCGCAGGAAAGCGTTGCCCAAGCCGCCATCCGCGAGACTCTGACTGGCCTACGCGCCGCCGACGTAATGAGCCACGAAGTCCCCACGGTTGGCCGCGCCATCTCCCTGGAAGACTACGGGGCCGAGGTCCTTCGCACCGGCCGCCGCTGCCACCTCGTCATCACCGATGATCGCCTCGTCGGCATGATGAACGTCCACACCCTCAACTCCGTCCCGCGCGACGAGTGGGCCCACAACTCCGTTCAGGCCGTAATGATTCCGCGTGAGCGCATCCTCTGGGCCACGCCAGACGAACCTCTGCTCGGCCTCCTCGAACGCCTGCTCTCCGCCGATATCAACCAAATACCCATTGTCTCCGGCTCCGACGATGGCGCCGCCCAAATCATCGGCATGGTCTCGCGCGATTCCATCCTTCGCGTCATGCAAACTCGCTCCGAACTCGGCCCGCTCTCCGTTGGCGCAGCAAGCAAATAGCTTGTTCATACTCCAGACGCTAACACATCAACTCTGACGTGAATCGCCTTCGCTAATTTGTTGCCGTTTCTTAATTAACTCCGGAACACTTCTTGGTATACGATGGCTGTCTAGCCCAAGGAGGACGCGGATGGCCAGGAAGAGCAAGCTTACACGAGTAGCCGCAAGTATCGGTGGTGCTTTTGGCAAGGCGGATCGCAAAGCGCATAAAGTTGTGGAAGCCGGAGCGCTGGCCAAGGAAGAACTTCTGGCGATCTCGAAGCAAGTCGGAGCCCTCAAGCGCCAGTTAGAGAAGACCACCAAGCGACTTAAGCGCGCCCTGAACTAGAATCCAAGCGCTCCTCCCACGCGCCAAATTGTGCCACGCCTTAGCGGTGGGTGCATCCCTGCTCCCGCACGTCTGCGCACATTTTTAGCAAAAAGAGTCTTCGCTCCTCGCCAGCCTGCGCGCGCACGGCGTCCACGTGTCCAAATGCGGAATGTCTGCCGATTGGTTATAATGCGCCGCCTGTGGGTGGATAGCCTGAGCACGAATCACCAAACCACATTGGAGGAAGCGTAGCCATGGAATCGGCGATTGTGCGGAGGTCTTTGTCGACAGGGGTGCCCCGTCGAATCTCTCTGAGCTCGAGAACTTTGCTGATTGTTTCAGGGATCTTGGTCCCGAGCCTCGCCGCGCAGACTCCCAACCACTCGGCAAACCTACAGCCGGCCGCCGCAGTGTCTTCCGATGCCCCAGCCCAAGTGTTCTCTGCCCCGAATTACGCTCTCGAAGCCCGCTTCCTGCCCGACAGCATTAACAAACTCGTCTTCGACCTCTCCGTCACTCCCCACTGGTTCACTCTCTCCGATAGATTCTGGTACAGCTACCGCAGCACCGATGGCACGAAGTATTACCTCGTTGACCCGGTCAAAAAATCCAAGGCCCCCCTGTGGGACAACGCCAAAATCGCCGCTGCTCTTTCTTCGCTCACGAATTTCCCATACGACGCGCAACATCTCCCCATCAAACGCCTCAAACTCGTCGACAAAGACACGCACATGCGCTTTGAAGTGGAGATCCGCAAAGACGGCGTGGTCCCCAATGAGCCCGAACAAAAGGCACAGGACGACGGCAGCCAGCAAGGCAACGAAAGCGAAATCAAGCAGAACGATGACAAGCAGAAAGAAAACAAGCAAACCGAGCAGCAAAGCCAGCGCGCTCCTCGCTCCAGCCAATCTCCGGAACCTCCCGAAGAACCGCGCATCCTCTCGTTCGAATACGATCTCGCCACCGGCAAACTCACCCGCCTCGACAATGTCGAGCCCTCGCGCAAAAAACTCATGTGGGCGGCCGTTTCTCCCGACGAAAAAACCGTGGTGTTCGCCCGTGGGCAAAACCTGTACATGATGGACGCTGCCAACTACGCCAAAGCCCTGAAAAAAGCCGGCGACTCAACAGTCGTCGAGACCCAACTCACCACCGACGGCGTCGAAAAGTTCGGCTACGCGCGTCGCATCCTCCCCGAACAGGAAGCCGATCTCAAAAAAGAAGACAAGGGAGACACAAACAAAGCCGGCATGCGCGCCCCCGCCATCACCATCCATTGGTCAAAGGACTCAAGAAAGTTTGCCGTCATGCGCGAAGACAATCGCAAAGTCCCCGACTTCTGGGTCATCCACTCTCTCGCGAATCCCCGCCCCACCCTCGAAGCCTACCCCTACCCGCTTCCCGGCGAAGACATCATGCCCGGCTCTCAACTCGAAATTTTCGACGTGCCCACAAAACAAATCGTCGTTGTCGAAGCCAAAAATTTCTCCGAGCAGCAACTCCGCGTCTCCGACGCACCGCCGGTCGAGCGCGATCGCGAAGAACTCCGGCAAGAGCAGGAAGGCATACAGGAGGGGGCGCCCATGCCGGTTACGCGCGTCAGTCCGCGCTGGCTCTCGGACTCTGCCGACAAGCTCTACTTCACCAGTACCAGCCGCGATTTTCGCAAAATCGACGTCTGCGTCGCGGACACCACAACCGGAGCATCAAAAACGCTTATCAAAGAACGTTCCAACGTCTGGCTCAGCCTGAAGCCGCTGCGTCTCACCGGGTACGGCCAGGAATTGATCTGGTGGTCCGAGCGCGATGGCTGGGGCCACTACTACCTCTTCGACGGGGCCGGCAAACTGAAGAACCAAATCACTTCCGGCGAGTACGTCACCGATCAAATCGTTTCTCTCGACGAAAAATCGCGCACCCTGTATTTCACCGCCAACGGTCGCGAACACGCCGAAGATCCCTACTACACTCATCTCTATCGCATCAATCTCGACGGCACCGGCCTCCAGCTTCTGACTCCCGGCAATTTTTCTCACGCCTTCAGCGCTCCGGACTCCGGCAAATATTTCGCAGACACCTATTCCCGCGTCGACACCGCTCCCAAATCCATCCTCATCGAAGCACAGGGCGCCCAGCTTCTGGACCTGGAAACCACGGACGTCTCCCAACTGCTCGAAGCCGGTTTCAGATTTCCCGAAGTCTTCAAAGTCAAAGCGGAAGACGGCATCACCGATCTGTACGGCGTCATGCACAAACCCTTTGACTTCGATCCCTCCCGCAAATATCCACTCATCGAGTTTGTCTATCCCGGCCCGCAAACCGAGCAAGTGAACAAAACCTTCTCGCCCAAAAGCCCCAACGTTCCCCTCGCTCAATTGGGTTTCATTGTCATCGAAGTAGGCGCGCGCGGCGGAAGCCCTCAGCGCAATAAATGGTATGACAGCTACGGCTACGGCAGTCTCCGCGACTACGGCCTCGCCGACAAAAAAGTTGCCGCCGAACGCCTGGCCGCCCTGCATCCCTACCTCGATCTAAGCCGCGTCGGCATGTGGGGCCACTCCGGCGGCGGCTTCATGACCGCCGCAGCCCTGATGCAATACCCCGATTTCTACAAGGCCGGCTGGTCCGAATCCGGCAATCACGATAACAACGTCTACAATCGCGACTGGAGCGAAAAATATCACGGCGTTCGCGAAGAAATCGAAAAAGACGGCACCGAAAAATTTATCTACGAAATCGACAAGAATTCCGAGCTCGCGAAAAACCTAAAAGGCCATCTCATGCTCACCACGGGCGACATGGACGAAAACGTGAACATGGTCAACACCATGCGCGTCGCCAACGCCCTCATCAAAGCCGACAAGCGCTTCGAAATCCAAATCTACCCGGGCATGCGCCATTCCTACATGCCCATCACCAGCTACATCGACATGGCCCGCGGCGATTTTTTCGCCCACTGGCTCCTCGGCTCCTACGACACGCGCGCCGACATCATCGAACTGCAAAACCAAACGCAGGCCACGCCCAGCAAAAAATTCAAGGAGTAACATTCGCCTCTCGAAGCTATTTCTCTTAACTGTCTCCCAACTCGCCACGATGCTTGCCAAGCGCCGAAAGGGCACCACGTTCCTTTCGTCGTGATCGTCGCGATTTTCATGGCACTCGAGGTCTGGCATTCACACAAAGCCATGTACAACACCACCATGGCCTTCGCGGAAGGCGCTGTGGCGATCGCGTCCCTCCGCAGCGACCTGGTCCCGCCCATGCTCACCGGCGCCCTGATTTTTGCTGTTCCTCTCCTCTACGCCGAATTCGTTCATCGCTTCTACAATATGCCCAACCCCCTCGGAAGCCACGTCCTCGGAGTCCCTATCGAAGAACTCTTCTTCGCCGCAGCCGATGGCGCCATCTGGAGCGTCGCCTGCGAGGGCGTCCAAGGGTAATTGGCTTCGCCTCCGTGTCACCTTTCGGACTCCTCACCTAAAGAAGCAGAAATCAGACCGATGGGGTTAAAACTGCCGTCTATAATCTTCATTAACCGGATCTAATCTCTCAAGTTACGGGTCTGCCCTGATAGACAGCTTGGCCCGGCCCCGTAAGCCGACACCGTCACGCAATGCAAAACAAACGACTTATTCTGAATTACATATCGTCTACGCTTGGCAGTAGATGCAGCTATAAATCCATTATAAATTTAGCCGTTGAGGTAATGTAAGTCATAGATAAAGAGATGCTTAACGGTGTGGCGTTTCTCATAAATAGCGTGTGGATTTGGAATTTAGAATGCTGATGTAGCAGAGCACATCGGTTGCTTGCACACCTATGCGGAATTAACGTTTCACCGGAATATCTGTAGACTTCAGGAGGCCCAAGTGAATAAGAGCTTTCGTGGATATTTGGCAGTGCTATGCGGCGTGGTTCTAGTGTTGGGGCTCGCTATGGCTAGCGGGATCAGCGGGCAGATTATCAGTGGAGACTTGGTTGGAACCGTCTTCGACAAAACAGGCTCCGTGGTTCCGAACGCGGCGGTCGAAGCGGTCAGTGTTGAGACCGGTGTCAGGTATTCGAGCAAAACGAATGATTCCGGCGAGTATCGCATCAGCAATTTGCCTGTAGGGACGTATAACGTTTCGGCGTCAACGCCAAATTTTGCCACGACAACCGTCAATGGATACCGGGTCGAACTGAATAAGACCAGCACGCTTCTGTTTACGCTGGAGATCAAGGGCGCAATTGCGACCGTCGAGGTTTCCGGGCTCACGTCGACGCTGGATACCACGACCGCGCAGGTGTCGAGCACGTATGAAGAGCAGCAACTCGCGGATCTGCCTTCGGCTAGCAGCGGCAGCGGAGTTTTGAACCTTTCGCTCTTGGGTTCTGGCGTGGGGACCAGCGGTGGCGTGGGCGTCGGCACAGGGCCTTCCGTGGGCGGCCAGCGTCCTCGCAATAACAACTTCACGATCGAAGGGGTCGACAACAACAACAAGAGCGTGACCGGCCCGCTCGTATTTGTTCCCAATGATGCGGTGGCGGAATTCTCCATGCTGCAAAATCAGTTTTCGCCGGAATTCGGTCACTCTTCGGGCGGCCAATTCAACACGGTGGTCAGGAGCGGAACCAATTCCTACCATGGCCTGGTCTACCTCTATAACGACAACCGCAACTACAATGCTCTCGACAGTCTGCAAAAGCTTAACGGCTTCAATTCACCGCCACGCTATGACTTCAACCGCATGGGCGGCCAGCTCGGTGGCCCGATCTTCAAGAACAAACTCTTCTTTTTCGGCAATTATGAATATGACGCTCTCGGGCAGGTTGGGGTATCAGGATCCGTGTGTGCGCCGACAGCTGCGGGATTCGCCACCATCAATGCCACACCCGGACTTTCAGCCACGAATGTCGCTCAGTTCGAGAAATACGTTCAGCCAGGCACAATAACGGGCGCGGGCTGCAAAGCAATGGCCTGGGTTAACAATACGACAATTCCGACGCTTGGGCTTCAGGTGGTCCCGCCGAGCTACACGAATTACAAGTATCTCACCACCAGTATGGACTACGACCTCTCCTCGAAAGACCAGATTCGTGGTCGTTACATCTATAACAATGTTGCGGGAATCAGCACCGCAGCCAACCTTCCGGCGTTTTACACACCGTTGCCCAACAAGTTTCACCTGGTGGCGATCAACGAGTATCACACCTTTGGCCCGAACCTGACGAACGAATTGCGGTTGGGCTTCAACCGTTTCGCCCAGACGGTTACCGCCGGTAATTTCTCGTACCCGGGACTGGACAGCTTCCCGAACCTGGTATTCAAAGACCTCAGTAGCTTGCAGCTCGGTCCCAATCCAAACGCACCCCAGGGCACCATCCAGAACACGTACTCGGCGGCCGAAGCAATTACCTGGACGAAGGGCGCGCACACTCTCAAGTTTGGTTTTGAAGGACGCAAACTTATCGCCCCGGAATCGTTCACGCAACGCTCGCGCGGCGACTATGACTACACCAAGTCACTGCTTTTCTTTCAGGATGCGGCCCCGGACTTTCTCGCAGAGCGCAGCAACGGCAATCCGGTCTTCTACGGCGATCAGGTTGCCCTCTATGGGTTTGCCAACGACAACTGGCGCATCCGTCAAAACCTCACCATCAATCTTGGCTTGCGCTATGAATACACGACCACTCCTTTTACCACCAGGTCGCAGGCGCTAAACTCCGCCGCCAGCGTGCCCGGGCTTATCAACTTCGCAGCGCCGCAGCCGGCGACGAACAACTGGGGACCGCGCATTGGTTTCGCTTATTCTCCAGGAACCAGCGGCCGGACCTCCATCCGCGGCGGGGTCGGCGAGGCCTATGACGTTTTGTTCGACAACCTCGGCCTGCTGTCCTTGCCTCCGGAGCTCAGTTCCACGATTGATTGCGCCCCGGTTGGGAATTACAATTGCGCCACTCCTTTCCTTGGAAGCGGCGGTATTCTTCCGGGCCCTGGGGGTCTCAGGACCTTCCCCAACGTGGCCGCACAAAGGGCCGCGACCTCTGCGTTTTTGCCTACAAGCATCAAGGATCCTAAATCCATCGACTGGACGCTTGGCGTGCAGCACACCTTTGCGAAGGACTATACGCTAGAGGTTCGCTACGTGGGTACGCGTGGCATCCACCTGCCGGCACAGATTCAGTTGAACAAACAGCCGGTGGTGACCTCCTCGTTTTTCTTGCCGACCTACACCGCAGCACCGTCGCAGGCGGCGCTCGATGCCCTGCCTACAACCCTAGCCCAGATCAACACTGTGGCCGCTCCTTGTACTGCACCTTGCGGTGGTAATGGTGAGATCGTGCCGGCGTACCTCGCCGCGGGGTTCAACGCGAGCACGATCACGTCGTATCAGCCTTGGTCCTCCTCGACGTATCATGGCCTGGCCACACAGCTGAACAAGCGCATGAGCAATGGCTTGCAATTTGTGGCTGCCTACACCTACAGCCATCTGATCGACGACGCTACAGCAGAAGTGTTTAGCACCGTGCTGTCGCCGCGCCGGGCACAAAATGGCTTGAACCTGCGGAACGACTATGCCAACTCGATCCTCGACCATCGGCACCGTCTGACCTTCGAGGTGATCTACGATGTGCCTTACCTTAAGCACAGCAATGCGTTCGTGAAGAACACCCTCGGAAACTGGGAATTCGCCCCAATCTACACGTACCAGTCGGGCCAGTGGGTGGACCCGCAGAGCGGGGTGGACTCGAACAAAAATGGCGACTCTGCCGGAGACCGCACGGTCTTTAACGCCCAAGGTACGCCAGGAACAGGGAGCCCGGTGAACGATCTCTGCACGAGCGCGCTTCCGAGCTTTGCGACGTGCGGAGAGAACGACTTCAATGCGAAGAATGGCCCTCCTGGCCCGAAGAACTTCAATTCTACTCCGTATGTCGTGGCGTACTGCGCATGCGGGCCGGCTGTGGCCGGCGTGCCGACTAATCCGAATGCGCGGTACATTCAGGCTCAAGTCGGAGCTTTGGCCAATTCCGGCCGCAACACGTTGCAACTGCCCCCGATCGATAACGTCGATTTGACCGCCCTCAAGCGCTTCTCCATCACGGAACGATTCAAGATCGAATTCCAGGCACAGTTCTTTAATGTCCTCAACCACCCGCAATGGGTTGGAGGGTTTCTAAACGACATCAAGCCCGTCGGATACACTGGCTCGCAGGTCACCGTTCTGGAGCCGCAAACTGCTAACTTCAACAATCCGCGAACTCAGTTCTTGAGCAATTCGCGGACGATGCAACTGGCGCTGAAGTTCTTCTTCTAAACTCAATCAACCCTTTCGTCCAAGAACCTGGGCGGAAATCTCCGAAGGGCGTCCCGGCAAGCCGGGGCGCCCTTCTTCTTTCGCGGTGACGGATTTGAACTCTTTCCGACGCGGCTATCCATCGACGCGCCAAGCGTGTCTAAGTGCAGTCTCGAAGCATAGAACCGATTTCCGTGGGACGGCCCGTTGGCTTCATCGTAAGACAGGACGCAGGCACCCGCGTGGATCTTGCAGATCACTCACAACTTGTTGAAAATGCAATAACTTCAAGTCCTGCGCTGCCACTGCTACGACGGACACCCTCACGGGGCTAGTTCTCATTTTCGCCAACCGCAACGCGGCTCTTGGCGGCACGCAATTCCAGCACAACACGAATTCCGTGCCGAGGTCGCAGCGTGATCGACGCGAGTGGCACCACGGGATGCCCCTCAACCAGCCGGAACCGGAACTGCTGGGCGATCGTCGCGAGAATCAGCGCCGTTTCCATCAGCGCGAACGTGTTGCCGATGCACTGGCGCGGCCCGCCCCCAAACGGAAAGTACGCGAAACGCGGCAGCCGTTTCAGCAGATCACCCTCCCACCGTTCGGGGCGAAATTCGTCCGGAGCCTCGTACCATCTCGCGTCGCGATGCACCGTCCATTGCGTGAAAGAAACGCCGGAGCCCTGGGGCACCGCGTAACCCGCAATTTCGTGGTCCTCGATAGCCGTCCGCGCCGTTCCCCACGCCGGCGGATAGAGTCGCAACGACTCGGTGATGATGTGATTCGTATAGACGAGCTTTGGCAGATCGTCCAGCGAAGGCGCGCGGCCCGCGAGCACCGTTCTCAGCTCGGCGTGGAGCTTCGCTTCGACTGCGGGATTCTGCGCCAGGAGCGACCAGGTCCACGAGAGCGTGTTTGCCGTAGTCTCGTGTCCGGCCAGGAAAAGCGTGATGGCTTCGTCGCGAAGCTGTTTGTCGGTCATGCGCGAACCATCTTCATCTTGAGCGGCCAGCAGCAGGGAGAGCAGATCGCCCGCATCGCGGCCCGAAGCGCGTTTCTCCGCAATAATTCGGTAGAGAACTTTTTCGATTTGCCGGATGGCGCGTTCCAGTCGGATATTCGTCGGCGTGGGCAGCCAGTGCGGAACAAAAAGTGTTCGCCGGAAATCGGCGCCGAGTTCGAGCAGAAGTTCCAGCGATTTGCCGATGTCTTGCGCGTCTCGTTCAACGTCGGCATCGAACAGCGTCTTGCCGACGACTTGCAGCGTGAGCCGCATCATTTCTTTATGGATGTCACGCTCCTGGCCGTCCTGCCACTTGTGCAGCAACCGCTCGGTGTATTCCACCATTGTCGAGGCGTAGCCCGCGATCCGCGCGCGGTGAAACGCGGGCTGCGCCAGCCGCCGTTGCCGCAGCCAGAAATCCCCTTCACTGGTCAACAGGCCTCTTCCAAAAACGCGCTTGTTGGCTTGCAGCACGCGGCCCTTTATGAATTTTCGCGGGTGATTTACCAGCACGTCTTCAATGTGATCCGGATGGTTGATCAAAAGGATGCGGAAATTCAAAACCCGAAGCCCGATCACATCTCCGTACTCGCGGATAATTTCCGTGAAATATCTCAGTGGATCGCCGCTATTGAGCGGCCCCAGCGACCAGCGTCTGAGCCCGAAAGAAGGACCGGGGGGAAATTTGAGCTTCGCCCGAGAGACCATCATTTCATGCTAAGGGCAGGCCGCGGCTGGGTCAACGCGCCGCTTTTCAGGAATGGTCGGCGTTCTGCGCACGTAGAGCTCGTAAACGATACGCACGGCGTAGAAAATCTACGGACACGCTCGAAAATCCGAGCGCCGCAAGTCGCTGGGGCACGGAGGACGGTCGAACCGGTACAAACGTGCTGCGAATGTGTCCGATGCGCTGCAGCCATCCATCTTGAATCTCAATCGCCAGGAACACTCCGCCGGGCCGCAGCACGCGAAAGACTTCCGCGAAGGCTCGCTCCTGCAGTTCTGGCAACTTCAAATGATGCAGCACCAGCACGGCGATAGCCGCAGAAAATGTTTTCTCGGGAAAAGGCAGCGCCGAAGCATCCCCCTGCAAAACATCGCCGTTTGCGCTTTGCATTCGCTCGAGAAGCCTGGCGGCAAACGCGTGGCTATATTCGATGCTCGTCACTCGCCCGGCGCGTTTTCGCAATTCTTCGGTTGCCGCGCCCGGCCCTGCGCCAATTTCAAGAACGTGTTCGCCCAAATCCGTGCCGGACAAGAGCCACGGAATTACTTCCTTCCGCGTCATGCGCCGCCAGTACGACGAAGCACAAAACCAGTTCTCAAAACGATTCACAGAAACACGTCCAATCCGTCACGCGAGAAAAGGCAGCCGCAAAAAGGGAAGGGCCACGTACTCTTTCTCGGTGTGATTATCGCAGGCCCCCGCGAACCCTGGCTATCGAAGAATCGCGCGGATTTTCCGCAGTGATGCAGCAAATTGGTCGGCGTCGCACGCCGAAGGATTCTCGAGCTGCTCGAAGAGTTCGGTGATGATCGCGCGAACCTCTTCGGCATTAGCGGTGGCTTCGCATCTTTGCTGTACGCGATGTACAGCGAATCCATCGCCATGGCCGCCTGCTCGGCGGCGCGTTCGTCGGCCAGCGAAATATCCTCCGCGCCCTCCGGAATCAGTTGCAAGGTGCGCAGCACGACAGCTCGATCGTATTGCATTAGGGCGAGCCGCTCAGCAAAACGGTCGACCAGCGGCCCAGCCGGGATGCCGAGGCTGCGACAACTCTGCGATCCGGGTTTAGCCGTGACATTTCATCCGAGACTTCCTGCAGCCGGCGATCGAGTTCTCGCGCGCTGGCGAGCGCTGGCCTGCGGCGGCGCCGTGAGGTGCGATCTCTTCGATTCGAGCTAAGTCCGGAAAGCTGCACACGCAGTGCCCCGTGGCGCGCCCGCAGCGCGGAAAGTGGGATTTTGCCGGCGGCGGACAAGACAAATGCTTGGATACACCGGACGAATAAGTGACAAAATGGGGCAATTGGAGAGGGATGGTTGAGGAGGAGCTCATGCGGGAGACGAGGCGCAGGTTCTTGATGACGCTGGCCGCGGCGGCGAGTTGTTCGGTCGCAACGCATGGCACGGTGTTCAGACAAGTGCGAAACACGAAGCCCTTTCCAACTCCACCGGCCTCGGCCGAGACTCAGAACCCAGCGGAGAAGAATGGGACTACACTCGATTCTCAGAGCGCCAAGCGAGCGGCGCTGAGGCAGAACGAAAGAGAATTTCGCGCAGGAGTCAATCGCTTGTATCAGCTAGCCAGCGAACTGAAGCAGGAAGTTGACAAGACCGGAACGAAAGAGGTGTTCTCCGTGCATATGTACAAGAGGATGGAGGAGATTGAAAAAATTGCGAAATCGTTGAAGGGCAGGGCCAAGGGATAGCGACTTGTGACAGTACGATGGGTCCAAACGGCGGGTGGGTTCCCCGACAAGAGTTCGGGATGAATCGGATGAACACGGTGGAGATTCGAATTAGAAAGGCCGCGACAGCGGATATTCCTGTGCTGCGGCGGTTGATTGAAGCGTCTGTGCGGGAACTGCAGGCCGAGGACTACACTCCTTCGCAGATGGAAGGGGCGCTGGAATCGGTATTTGGGGTGGACAGTCAATTGATCGCCGACGGGACTTACCTTGTGGCGGAAGCCAGGATTGTTGATGCGTTGTCAGAGGCGGAGGACACCGCCGAGGAAGAAAACCCTGCATCGGGATGGGTCATAGCCGGGTGCGGAGGCTGGAGCAAGCGCAAGACGCTTTATGGCAGCGATCACTGGACTGGGCGAGAGGACACGCTGCTAGACCCAAAGCGCGACGCGGCGAAGATCCGGGCGTTCTTCATTCATCCGGCGTGGGCGCGACGCGGGGTCGGCAGCAAGATTCTTGCAGCGTGCGAAGCCGCGGCTCGCGCCGCTGGTTTTACGAGCTACGAAATGGGCGCGACATTGACGGGAGCTAAGCTATTCGGGACGAAAGGTTATGTTGCCATGGAGAATATCGAGATTCCTCTGAAAAACGGCCTCACGCTCCCCGTTATTTACATGGCGAAAAGGCCAAAGGGCTAGGCGTTCCAGGCTCTTGAAATCTTTCCAGTGGGACAATTCTCCGCAAAATCAAGACGGCGTGAGCTGAGGCGACAAATCCGGCCGGTGAGCGGCCCGCTTCAGACCGCGGGCCCTACCCGGAATCGAGGATGGGCCAGGATAGTTTTGGCAATGCAGTTAGCTTCCCATGAGAAACAAGGGCTTGGCCTCAAAGCTCGAGAATTGCGGGCGGAGACGCACGGTGTTGTAGTGTTCCTGGATGTCCACAATTTTCTTAGTCGAGGTAATCGTTTCGATGGGAATGTTGCCGTAGCTGCCGTTATGGAGAACGACGAGGCGGCCGTGGATGCCCTTTAAGAGCAATTCGAGGGCGATATTGCCGTAGGCCATGGGAACGATCGAGTCCACGACGTCGGGGTCGCCGCAGCGGGCTAGGTAGCCAAGCTTCTGGTTAACCACTTCGATGGTCTTGCCGTTGTTAAATTTCTTGGACAGTTCCTTTACTTTGTCCGAGACGATGTCTCCGATGCCGCCTAGTTTCTTATGGCCATAGGCATCGGCCGTCTCGCCCTCAAAGATCATTTCGCCCCCTTCGAACATTGCACCTTCTGAGACCAGTACGGTTGAGTAGCGGCTGGGGTTCTTATTGCGGTCGTTGACCAGAAGCTCGGTGAGGCGCTCGATATCGAATCTGTACTCGGGGATAACGCAACGGTTAGCGGCGCCGGCCATGGTGGGAAGCATCGCGGTGTACCCGGCGTAGCGGCCGAAAACTTCGATCACCATGAAACGCTCATGTGAGCCCGCGGAGGTGCGCAGGTCATTGACGAGCTGTAAGGTGCGGGTAACGCAGGTGCTGAAGCCGATGCAATAGTCCGTGCCGGGGACGTCGTTGTCCATGGTCTTGGGGATGGCGATGACCTTAAAACCCTCTTTGTGAAGGCGGACGCCGTAGCTTAGCGTGTCGTCGCCCCCGATGGGGATGAGCGTATCAATGCCCAGCCACGCGAGATTCCTGAGGACCTCGGGCGTGAGATCGTTTTTCTCCGCGATGAACGTGTCTTTCAGGTGAGCGGGAACATTGGACTTGCTGACGCGACCGGGATTCGTGCGCGAAGAATGAAGAAAAGTGCCGCCCGTGCGTGCGGCGCGGTCGACGACTTCCTGCGTGAGGACCAGAAAATTGTCGGAGTTATCGTAGTCCTTTTCGCGGACCATATCGACGAGTCCCGCCCAACCGTGGCGGAAGCCGATAACCTGATAGCCCTCGTGAAGCGCGCGGATGGTGACGCCGCGGATTGCAGGGTTGAGACCGGGAACGTCGCCGCCGCCAGTGAGGATACCGATGACGCCTTTTTTGGTGTTGATATTGGCCATGACGCAGAGCCCCTTCCGAGGAGTGGTGAACCGACAATTATCCACGCATGGCAGAAATTTAGAAAGTGCGGATCGCAAGAGAATATCAGGCGCTGTCGCCAAGCGAAGTACCGCTACCTTTAAGGTTGCATCTGCGTGCCCAGGACGCCGAGGAACTTTGCGAGCCAGGAGTGGAGCGCGGGCCAGGCCGGGCCGGTGACGAGGTTGTCGTCAACCATGGCGTCGGTCATGGGCAGGCTTACGTAGGTGCCGCCGGCGAGAGTAACGTCAGGACCGGTGGCCGGGTAGGCACTGCACTTCTTGCCCTTGAGGACGTCGGCGACGGCAAGAATTTGCGGGGCGTGGCAGATGGCGGCGAGGGGTTTGTTGGTCTTCGAAAAGTGATGGACGATTTCGATGACGCGCGGGTTGAGGCGAAGGTATTCCGGCGAGCGGCCGCCAGGGATAATCACGGCGTCATAGTCTTCAGGCTTGATGTCGTCGAAGGTGGCGTTGAGAGCGAAGTTGTGGCCGCGCTTTTCTGTATACGTCTGATCGCCTTCGAAATCGTGGATGCAGGTGGGAACGACGTCGCCGGATTTTTTTCCGGGACAGACGGCATGGACGGTGTGCCCAACCATTAGAAGCGCCTCGAAGGAAACCATCACTTCGTAGTCTTCGACGTAGTCACCAACGAGCATGAGAATGGTTTTCTTGGACATGTGGCCTCCACGGGAATTGTAACCGAGGAGGTCGCGCCAAAACGGTGCAAAAAAGTCGTGAATCAGTTTGCTGATTGGCCTGCCAATCTCGGCTGGGCCGGACAGGCAAGCGTGCCCGTGCCACGGGAGTCTAGAGGAGAACGGTGTCTCAAAGCGAGACGAGAGGATTTAAATCGATTGAATGCGAAATCCTATCGAGGAGTAACGGGGCGACGGAGATCATCGAATTCAAGTTCAGCTCTGCATGAGTTGTTAATTCCCGTGAAGAGAAAACGGGCGGCCATCCTGGCGAGGGATAGCCGCCCGTTTCGTTTGAGGCTGAAGTTAGTGTGCTTGGGCCTGAGAGGCCACGACGGGCTCAGCCGAATCCTGGATGGTGAGCATGTCGGTGCGCACTTTGTCCCATTCCAGCAAGTTCAAACCGTAGGAAGTGAACAAACGACGGATGTGCGCGGAGTCCCAGTTGAGGACTTTTTCGAGCACGGGGACGAGTACGCTCATGGCGTTATCGCTCAGGACAGTGCGTTTTGCGACGCGCGTGATGAACTTGGCCTCGGAGACAGCGATCGTGAGGCCGTCGTGCTGATTGACGTGCATCATCACGGGAATATCGGAACTGCCGTCGCCCATGTAGATGATGTGGTCGTGGCTGATGCTGAGTTCGGCGCGGCGCTCTTCGAGAACGGTGATCTTGCCCCATCCTGCAGAAGCGCGAATGATGGATTCGACTTCGCCGGTCGAATCGTTGTAGCGGAAGCGCGTGCCGAATATATTTTGCGGCGGGACGATTCCTTCAAGCGCGGACTGGATAATTTCCTGTGGAGCAGCGGAAATCACGTTGAAATGGAACTTGTAGCCGTCGGCAAGATTGTCGAGTGCGCGCGCGAACAGCGCGACGTTGTGCTTCAGGCGGATGCGCTTGCCGGTATCGACAAGGTGCTCGCGGCGGACACGGCGGAATTCCGGGTCGTGCAGAATCAGGTAGCTGAGTTCGGCGCCTTGTTGAACGAGGTTCATGTCCGCAAGGCCCTTGACCTTGTCGTGGAATCCGTGAAAGCCGATGAGTTCTGAGAGAACGACTCCTGAATCGTTAAAACTCAGAGTTTGGTCAAAATCGCTTGCCAGTAAGTAATGCTTAAGCATGTCCTAGTACCCCTTTGCCGCCTCTAGAAGCTCCGCCTTGGGCGAGGCCGGCCCGCTCTGGGTGCGGCGCCAGTACCCCCTACGCTTACAACAATAGCCTTGGTTCACCGGGGGCCCCCACGAATTATTTTGATGGGTGCTATGCGTTAAAAATGTGAACGGTTCATTATACCTTGATTAGATGTGTCCTAAGGTTAAAAGATACAAAGGAAAGGAGATGGGTACCCTTTTCGGGTACTGAAATGGGGCAAAAGACGTGTCTAGAAGCAGATACCGACAGCGAAGGAAAAGTGAAAAAAGTGTTGGAACCGCCTGAGAGGCAGGGGCTAAAGCCCCAAGGCCTTCATCTTGGGCTCCTCGTAGACATCGTCTTCTCCGGGATACCGGAGCCGATCCTTGAAGCGACCAGTTTCGGCCGCCAGCGCCCAGACCAGGCTCTCCCCGGCGGGGAGTGTTTTCGGCTGGAGGCGGAAGGCATCGTCTTGAAAAGCCAGGGAGGC
>Ga0210384_10001576_pt1 | contig 30611 bp, 31 predicted proteins | sample IncBWH2MmetaG_FD_160574 | JGI IMG/M metagenome (GOLD analysis project Ga0210384, IMG submission 160574) | Forest soil microbial communities from Barre Woods Harvard Forest LTER site, Petersham, Massachusetts, United States - Inc-BW-H-2-M | ecosystem: Environmental > Terrestrial > Soil >...
CACTGGTTGATCGAACGCGCCCAGCATGCCCAGCGCGATGCCCGCGCTGGTCAGCAGCAGGTTCTCGGTCTGGAAGTAGCGCAGGATCTGCCCGCGCGTGGCGCCCAGCGCGCGCCGCGTGCCGATCATGCGGGTGCGCTGCTGCACCCAGAAGCTGGCCAGGCCGACGATGCCGAAGGCGGTCACCACCAGCAGCGCCACGCACACGCCCGCCAGCAGCCACACCATCGAGACGTCGGCCTGGTAGAACGCGCCGCGCATGTCCTCGAAGCGCTTGTGCGGTTGCGCGACCCGGTGCGGGTTCACGCGCTCCAGCGCGGCGACCGCGGCCTTGAGCACGGCGTCGCGCCGGGCCGGATCGGTGCGCAGCACGTAGTCGCCCGAGTCGAAGGTGTTGCGGATCGGCAGGATCATCGAGTACATGTCGGACTCGTCGGCGTGATCCGGGCGCGACACGATCAGGCGGTCGACGATGCCCACGATGCGGCTCGGCTCGTCGCCGAAGATGTAGAGGGCCTTGCCGAGCGCGTCGCCGCCCGGGAACAGGCGTTCGGCCATCGCCCGCGTGACGAGGATGCCGGCCAGCTTGTAGTCGTTCTTCTCCGCGTCCGCCTCGTCGAGGATCTCGTCGGCGTTGAAGTCGCGGCCGGCCACGAGCTTCAGGCCCAGCGCCTCCGGCAGGCCCACGTCGGCGTTGAACATGGCGGCCGTGAGCGTCGGCGTCTCCTGCCCCGGCTTCAGGTTGATGCCGGACTTGCTCATCGAGTCGCCGAACGGGATGCCCGACACGATGGCCGCGCTGCGCACGCCCGGCAGCGCGCGCAGCGCGGCCAGGTCCTCGCGCGTGCCGGCCGCGGCGTTGTCGTTGCGGCCGATGCTGCGCATGCCCAGCACCACCAGCTCGTCGTCGGCCATGCCCGTGCCGAAGTGCAGGCGCTCGACGCGGTTGGCGATGAGGAACACCGCGTTGCAGACGATGGCGCAGGTGAGCGCGATCTCGAACACGATCAGCAGGGCCGCCGTGCGATGGCGGCGCAGCGTGGACAGGATGGGACGAAGTTGAAGCATGCGCATCACTCCCGGGTTGTCAGGACGACTTGAGTTGGGACGCCGGCGAGACCTCGCAGGCCTTCCAGGCGGGCAGCAGCCCGGCCAGCACGCTGGCGGCGATGGCCAGCACGAGGGTGGTCAGCAGCATGGCGGCGTCCAGGTGCACGAACTGGGCGCCGCGCGTGGTGCCGGCGCGAACGAGCCACACGCCGCCGGCGGCCAGCGCCAGGCCCAGCGCGCCGCCGGCCAGGCCGATGGTGCCGGCCTCCACGAGGAACTGCGCGAAGATCTGCCGCTTCGGGGCGCCGAGCGCGCGCCGCACGCCGATCTCGGGCGAGCGCCGCAGGCACTTGGCCAGCAGCAGTCCCACGGTGTTGACCAGGCAGACGGCCAGGAAGCCGAACGCGAGCCACACCTGCAGCCGCACGTCCTCGGGCACCACGTGCTGCGACGACAGCCAGTCGACGACGTTGCGCAGGCGCGGGTTCGGCTCGCGCTGGAACCGGCCGGCGGCGTGCTGCTGCGCCGAATACCGGGTGAGGTAGTCGAGGTAGGCCGCGCGGCCGGCCGGCGTGTCCACCTCCACCCAGTACTGGAGCCAGCTGCACGGCGCGTTGAGATCGTGCGGATGCGGCGTGGCGGATTCGCCCCAGCAGGTCATGCTGCCGTTGGTGCCCATCTTGCGTTCCAGCGCGGCGCCCAGCGGCACGAACAGGCCCTCGGTCTTGCGGTAGCGGCCCACGTTCAGGTCGAAGAAGTACGGCACGGGCTGCCAGTCGTCGAGCACGCCCACCACGCGCAGGTCGGCCCCGTCGGCGTGCACGCTGCGGCCGACGCTGTCGGCGCCGCCGAACAGCTTGTCGTTGAGCGCCTTGCCGAGCACCACCACCGGCGCGTTGGCCGCGTCGTCGGCGGCGCTCCAGCCCTGGCCGTAGCGGAACGGCGTGCGGAACATCGGGAAGAAGTCGGCCGTGGTGTAGCGCGCCTCGGCCTCGAACGGCTTCAGGCCGCCGGGCGCGTCGGCCGCGGGCTCCACCTCCGCGCCGCCGCCGGACATCATCGCCTGGTGCACGCCGCGCCTGTCGCGCAGCAACGCCTCGGCGTCGAAGCGGGTGAGCTGCGTGTCGGGATCCTTGCCGGGCGTGAAGGTGGCCTTGGGGCCGGCATCCAGTTGCACGCGCAGCACGTCGGCGCTGTGGTCCGGCAGCGGATCGCCGGACAGCGCGCGGAACGTGGTGAGCGTGGTCATGCTGGCGCCGATGCCCATCGCGATCGTCAGCACCATCAGCGCCGTGAGGCCGCGCGCGGAGCGGAAGCTGCGCAGCGCGAGATCGATGTAGTAGAGGAACATCGGGTTTCCTTATTGGAGGAGTGCGTTGACGTTGGCCAGGTCGGCCTCGGTCAGCGCGCCGGCCGCCTGCTGCAGCTGCAGCCGGCCGAGGATGAACTGGTGGCGCGCCTGCGCGTACGCGGCCTGCGCCTGCGCCAGCGTCTGGATCGCGTTGAGCAGGTCGGTCATGGTGCGGTTGCCCACCTCGCGGCCGACGCGCGTGGCCGCCAGCGAGGCCTGCGCCGCGGCCACCGACTCGCGCGTGGCCAGCACCTGGCCGATGCCGGCCACCACGCTGCCGTAGGCGGCCCTGGCGGCGCGTTCGGCGGCGCGGCGCTGGATCTCGAGGCCGTCGCGCGCGCCGTCGCGCTGGTGTGTCGCCTGGCTCACGCGCGCCTGCGTGGCGCCGCCGGCGAACAGCGGCACGTTGAGCGTCAGCGCCACGGTGTTGGTCAGGCGCGCGCTCGCGTCGCCGGAGGGCGTGCCGGTGGGCCGGCCCAGGTTGAGGCCGGCGCTCAGCGACGGCAGGTGGCCGGCGCGCGCCGCGGCTATGCCAGCTTCGGCCGCGTCCACGCTCCTCCGCGCGGCCCACACGGCCGGATTCGCGCGCGCGGCCGCGTCGGCCCAGTCCTGCGGGTCGGCCGGCGACGGGGGCAGCAGCGGCAGGTCGTCGCGCAAGGCCTTCAACGTGCCGGGCGCCCGGCCGGTGATCTCCGCGACGGCGGACAGCGCGTCGACCAGTGCCTGGCGCGCCGCGATGGTGTTGCCGTGGGCCAGCAGCTGGTACACGCGCGACTGGTCGACGTCCACCTGCGCGTCGAGCCCGGCCTTCCAGCGCTGCTGCGACTGCGCCACCTGCTGCGCGTAGGCATCCTCGTTGGCCTGCACGCTGGCCAGCAGGTCGGCGGCCAGCAGCGCGTCGAAATAGGCCGTGGCCACGCGCAGGTACAGCGCCTGTTGCGCGGCCTGCAGCGTCGCGTCCTGCGCGTCGGCGTTCAGGCGCGCGGCCTTCAGCTGCGACCACAGTCCGGCGTCGAACACCACCTGGCTCACGCCGAGGGTGACGTCGCTGGTGTGCGCGCTGGCCACCGGCCGCGCGGCGCCGCTGTCGCGCTCGCGCCCGACGGCGGCGGTGGCCGAGGCCTGCGGCAGCAGCGCGGCGCGCGCCTGGTCGGCGAGATCGTGCGTGCCGGCGCGCGTGGCGTCGGCGGCGGCCAGCACCGGGTCGTTGGCGCGGGCGAGGCGCCAGACGTCCAGCAGGTCGTCGGCGAACGCGGGCGCGGCCGCGCCCAGCGCGATCGCGAGCACCAGCGCGCGCCGGCGCGGTGCGTCACGCATGGGCGGGCGCCTCGTCCTGCGCGGGGCGGCGGCCGGCCAGGCGCACGTCCTCGGACACGTCCACCACCTGGCCGTCGATCACGTGCACGTTGCGCTGCGCGCGGGCGGCCAGCTGCGGGTCGTGGGTGACCATCACGATGGTGGCGCCGTCGCGGTTGAGTTCCTCCAGCAGGTCCATCACGCTGCGCGCCATCTGGCTGTCGAGGTTGCCGGTGGGCTCGTCGGCGAGCAGCAGGCGCGGCTCGCCCGCCAGCGCCCGCGCGATGGCCACCCGCTGCTGCTGGCCGCCGGAGAGCTCGGCCGGATAGTGCTTCTCGCGCGCCGCCAGGCCCACGCGCTCCAGCGCGGCGCGCACGCGGCGGCGCCGCTCGTCGGCCTTCATGCCGCGGTAGCGCAGCGGCACGTCCACGTTGTCGAACACGTTCAGGTCGGCGATGAGGTTGAAGCCCTGGAAGATGAAGCCGATCTTCTGGTTGCGGATCTGCGAGCGCGCGTCGTCGCCCAGCCTGCTCACGTCCACGCCGTCCAGCTCGTAGCGGCCCGCGGTGGGCGCCTCCAGCAGGCCGGCGATGGTCAGGAAGGTCGTCTTGCCCGAGCCCGACGGGCCGGTGACGGCGACGAACTCGCCCTGGGCGACCGAGAGGTCGAACTGGCGCAGCGCGTAGGTCTCGACCACCTCGGTGCGATAGGCCTTGGACAGGCCGGTCATCTTCAGCATGGGACTCCTCGTTGGGCAGGGACGTTTCAATGGGCCAGGCCGACGCTGGGCTCGGCATGGAAGTTCTCGGCGCCGCTGACGACGACGCGGTCGCCCGGCTTCAGGCCGGACAGGATCTCGACGCGATCGACGCTGCGCGCGCCCAGGCGCACCGGCGTCTTCACGGCCACGCCGTCGCGCACGACGTAGGCGTACTGGCCGCCCGACTCGTCGATGAAGCTGCCGGCGCGCACGCTCAGCACGTCGGGGCGCTGATCCAGCAGAACGCGCACGGAAAGGCGCTGGTTCTGGCGCAGTTGCTCGGGCATGTCACCTTCGAAGCGAAGACGCGCGGCGACCTGGTTGGCCACCACCTCCGGCGAGATGCCGCTCACGCGCGCCTTCCAGGTCCTGCCGTTGCCCGCGATCTCGCCGGGCATGCCCACCGCGAGGTCGCGCGCGAAGCTCTCGGCCACCTGCATCTGCACCTCCAGCTGCGACAGGGCTATCACCGTGAGGAGCTGCGCGTCCTTGGCGACGCTCGCGCGCTCGGCCACGAACAGCTGGCCCACCTGGCCGTCCACCGGCGAGCGCACCGTGAGTTCGGCCACCTGGCGCTTCAGGTCGTCCACCAGCAGCACCTGGCGGGCGTGGGCCTGCTCCCTGGCCTGCACGTCGAACTTCAGGCTGTCGTCCTTCGAATGCAGGCCCGCCTCGGCGTGGCTCAGCGCGATGCGCGCCTTCTCGAGCGCGTCGCGCGCGTGGTCGACCTGCATGCCGGCCGCCGCGCCCGCGTCGAACGCCTTCTGCTGGCGCGCGAGGTCGGTCTCGGCGGCCTTCACGTCGATGGCCGCGTTCTCGCGCGCGCCCTGCAACGCGGCGCGCTGCTCGCCGGCCTCGACGCGGCCGCGCAGCGTGTCGGTCTGCAGCGTGTCGGCGGTGGACTGTTCCTGCGCCAGCTTCGCGCTCAGCTCTGGGCTGGCGATGGTGGCCAGCACCTGGCCCTTCGTCACGCTGTCGCCCGCATGCACCTGCAGCGTGACGGCGCCGGCGGCGGGCGCGAACAGCGTGGGGCTGAACGCGGCGACCACGCGGCCCTCCGCCTGGATGTCGCGCACGAACGGGCCGCGGCCGACATCGTCCAGGCCCAGGCGCTCGGCGCTCACCGAGCCGCCGGTGCCCAGCATCTGGCGCGCGTGCGGCAGGCTCCACGCGCCGAGCGCGAGGACGGCCACCGCGGCCGCCACGACCATGAGGCGCCGGCGGCGCGGCGGCCTGGCGATCACGGTGTCTTGCGAGGAGGTGTCACGAATCATGAAGGCGGTCCGGGCGGCGCGCGGGGTGCGCTGTCCGGCTTCATGTTTGCAACGAGCGTGCCACCGCATGGCGGAGGCGGCAGTCCTTTCGAATCAAGGACTTGCGATCGGAGCCGGCGCCGCATCGGCTGTCCGCGGACACTCGCGGACACGCATCGCGGACAGTCTCAGAACAGGCTGGCCCCGATGTTGATCAGCAGCGCCAGCACCGTGGTGTTGAACAGGTAGGCCAGGATGCAGTGCAGCGAGCCGATGCGGCGCATCGGCTTGGTGACGAAGGACACGTCGGCGGTCTGGCCCGAGGTGCCGATCACGGCGGAGAAGTAGAAGAAGTCGCCGTAGTCCGGATCGGGATCGTCGGGAAAATCGAGGCCCGGCTTGTGGCCGTGGCAGGCGGCCATGTAGTAGTCGTGCGCGTAGTGCAGCGTGAACATCACCTGGATGAAGCCCCACGAGGCGATCACCGTGATCCCGGCCAGCGCGACGTGCGCGCCCTTGAGCCAGCCGTGCAGGTCCTTGACGACGGCCAGCTCGAACGCGATCGCCACCAGGCTCGCGATGGCGGCGATCACGGTCAGGCCCAGGATCGCGTACTTGCCGTCGTCCTGCAGTTGCGCCCGATGCCGCATGTGGCCCTGGGACGAGCGGATCATCATCACCGCGGCCAGCGCGATGTACAGCCACGCGGCCAGGTTCCACGCGAGCAGCCAGCGCGTGACGGCTTGCGAGGCGATGGTCGTCGGCAGCAGCAGCCCGGCCAGCACGCCCAGCACGGCGACGATGAACAGGCGCGGGCGCACCTTGAACACGTGGACGAAGCGCTTCAGCGGTGGAGTCATGGTGGGCCCTGGCAGATGTCGCGCCGAAGGGCGCATCGGCCGCATTGTCCGGCGTGCGGCGAACACCCCCTCGGCAAGCTGAATGCGCGCTTGCGCGCCGTCGTGAGACGATGCGCGCCACGGCGGGCGTGTGCCCTGCCGAGGTCGAGATTTCCCCCGGAGCCTCCATGAGCAAGCTGCTGCCGCCCTACCTCGCGATCGTCGCCACGATGATGGCGCTGGACCTGGCCTGGATCGGCGGCATCGCGCGCCCGCTCTACAACCGCGGCATCGGCCACCTGATGGCCGAACGGCCCAACTTCGTGGCGGCCGTCGCCTTCTACCTGCTGTTCGCGGCCGGCCTGATGGCCTTCGTCGTGCTGCCGCGCCCCGCCGGCGACTGGCGGATGGCCGCGGCCTGGGGCGCCCTCTTCGGCTTCATGACCTACATGACCTACGACCTGACCAACCTGGCCACGCTGCGCGGCTGGCCACTGGGGCTGTCGTTCATCGACACGGCCTGGGGCTGCTTCGCCACGGGGCTGGCGGCGACGGTGGGCAGGGTGGTGGCGGACAAGGTGGGTTGAATTCGGTGATGGGGCGACCCGCAAACGACCCGTTGCGGTACTTCGACTTCGCGATCTCGACGCCCAAAAGCGAACCTCCATAGGAGGAGACCAATGGCCCGGTGCTTGCCTACCGATAACTGTAGACGGTGGCCGTTTCAGCATTCACTTCGCATTCGAGCCCTGCGGCACGAAGCAGTCTTCACGAACCCATTCGATGAAGACGTAAAGAACGGGCCCCATGTGGCCAGCGCCTTCTACGTGGCCGGCAACCGGCGACCAGACAATGCCGCACCCAAACGTCTCGCGATGTCGATGAGCTTGATCTCAACGGGAACGCGAGCGGAGACGATCTCTGCGAAGAACTCACTCCACTTCGTGTCGTTTGCCAGTCCACCTAGACCTCGCCGTTGTGCGATGGACTGAGCTCGTTGTCTGGACTCGACGTCAACCATTTTCAGTTCCGTGGGTTATGTGCCTGGTGGCGCGTCTCGGGTCGCAAGCTAGCGGACGCGGCCGATATTCGCTGGGGGAATTGAACGCCGCAATGCGGCCTTTCGCTGTACCGCAATTTACCGAGCTTGCGGCCCTCACAGGAATCGCCAGGCGAGCCGGTATTGCGGCCCATCTGGCGCATACCGGCGATCCCTCTCAATGTCTACCGCCTGGGCCTTGGCCGGTCGCGCGCCCAATGGCACGGTCTCCCTGAGACTCTTCAGCGAGCCATCGATCTCATGCCAGCGGGCATTGGAACTTGGCTGTCCAGGGTGGGTATTGCAGCCGACACGTCCGGCTTCGTACTCGTCATTCCATGCGACGAAGATCAGCCATTGCTCGCGCCCCAGGACAAGTTCGTCGGGTGCGACAGGCCAGACGAGACAGGTGCCGAGATATTCGCCCTCACTTTCGTCCCACTGAGAGACAAATCGATGCAGTCGGCCACCAATGTCAGCAATTGCGTTGCGTGGCCCGTCGTACCATTCATTTTCAATGTGCACCTGCTCTGGGGAGCCGAAACCAGTCTGAGTGTTCGGCATTGCCGCTCCAGTAGTTTGTTCCACTGCACGTGATTCGGTTCGAGCTAGACGGCGGTTGCCGCCATCGGCACGAGGCACAAGGCGACTGGCAGCACGGGGGCGGGGTCAGCAGGCGTCGAGGACGGCGGCGAGCGGATGTGAGGGCACTCTCACTTCACCACCGGCGCGAAGCCGGTGCCGCCGACCGGGCCTTTGGCCCCCGGGCTCAGCCGCGCGGGGCCTGGCCGATGACGATTTCCTTCTTCGTCTTGTTGTAGTAGACCATCTTGGACTGCAGGTTGCCGCCGCCGCTCACCTTGGCGTTGACGTTGCCCTTGCGGAAATTCGCCGTCGGGAAATCGCCGGCGTTCGCGGCGTTGTGCGTGATGTTGCCGGATTTGTTGCCGTAGGTCGCGATGAAGGCGGTCAGTGCGTCGTCGAACGCCTTCTTCTCGGCCGCGATCTGGGCCTCGCGCTCCAGCCGGAGCTGCTCGTCCATGTGCGCCTGCAGGCCGACCGCGCTGATGCTCAGGCGGCGCTTGAGCGCGCCCTTCTTCGTCACCGCCGGCGCCACCAGCGGCCACTTGCAGACGCCTTGGGTCGGGTGCTCGAAGCTGAACTGAACACCCTTCCACTGGTAGCGGTCGTCCTCGAGGCCCGGCGACGCGACGGACTCCGCGGTGACGTCCAGGTGGAATTTGTAGGAGCTGACGTTGCCGCCGCCGTAGTTCATGCTCACGCGCAACTGCAGGTGCGGGTTGACGGTGGGCTGGTGGATGCCCTTGGTCACGCCCACGGTGATGCGGTTGTCGCTGTCGTTGTAGGCGCTCTTGAGCGTGTTGAAGACCTTCTTCACCTCGCTGTTGTAGGTCGCCGGCGGCTCGCCCTGTACCAGGCTGCGGGCCTCGCAGACGATGCGCTGGTGCTCGGCCCAGTCCATGGTGGTCTGCTTGTTGGCGTGGCCCGTCTCGATGTCGTTCCCGTCCCAAGTGTGGCCCTCACCCTGGGCCGCCGTGACGTGTGCGGGCATAGTGATCATCGTGCATTCCTCGGCTTGTTGTAGTGAGCCGGACGGGCGGGACGCCACGCCCGGCTGGGCCACATTGTTTCCGAGCGCGGGGCAGCCGTCCACAGCCAGCCTAGGGGCGTGTCGCTCCAAGAGCCTTCCCACCGCCGGTGCGCGCAGGCCGATCGCCATACGGTTCCACGTATTGATGGTGGTGATCACCCAGCCACCGCAAAGCCGCCGCTTGTGGACGGCCACTTCTGGCCGACAAGAGCCTCACAACGCCGCCGACCAGGTTGGATGAGGCGCTATCGACGATCGATCCGCGACGACTGTCTGCTGTTGACAGCATACCCGTCATTCAGCGCAGGCAGTGGCCTCGCCAAGCCGTTGACCCAGCTACCTCTCAGGGCGCGTTTCGGCTGCTCTTAGGAGCTTGTCTTTGAAGATCAACCACATGCCCTCCGCCCACACTGCTCCCATATAGAACGCGGTAAGCGAAGTCAGCGCGGAGATAGCCAGCCAACCCAAGATCTGCGCGGAGTCCATCGGCCGAGACCAGCAGACAAAGAGAATCAGGGGACTTGCAGCGGCCATTGGCACCCCCCACCACAGTTGGCCCTTCCGCACATACCTGCGCTTGAACTCCAAGACCTCTGACTGCTCCATTGCATGCTCCCTTTCAGACCTGCCGCCAGGACTGACAGCCAGTGGCCGTGCTGCCCGAAACCAGACCGTCTCGACCGACTGGTAGTGGCCGGGTACCGTCGTCCACTCCCCTGCTCACGTTGCTTTATTTTGACAGCACGACGTGCATCGCGTGGGGCGAGACGGCGTGCTCAGTGCACTTGAACCCGAGTGCCACCAGATCGATGCCTGACAGCAACGTCTCGCCCTCCCCGAGTAACGTGGGAGACAGCGCCAGGTGCACCTCGTCAACCAGCCCTGCCTGCAGGTATTGGCGAACGGTATTCACGCCACCGCCGATGCGTACGTCGCGATCACCGGCGACCTTCTTCGCAGCGTCCAGAGCAGCATAGATGCCATCGGTCACGAAGTGGAACGTCGTACCACCCTGCATCTCGACGGGATTGCGCGCATGGTGCGTGAGTACGAATACCGGCACGTGATACGGCGGCTCATCACCCCACCAGCCCTTCCAAGACTCATCGGGCCAGGGCCCGCGCACGGGGCCGAACATGTTGCGTCCCAGGATCCACGCGCCCACGTTGACAAAGCTTCGCGCCGCGAAGTCTTCGTCGATACCGATGTCTCCGCCGCCGCCTCCATGCATCTGCTGGAAGGTTCGGGTCGGGAAGAACCATTGCATCAACGACGGGCCGCCTACGCCCAACGGGTTGTCAAGGCTTTGCCGTGGGCCAGCGCCGAAGCCGTCGACAGACACTCCGAAGCTGGCCACCTTGACTTTGGACATACGATGTCTCCCTTTCATGATGCTCGTCTAGCGTCGGTATCCTAACCGGCTCGCCGTCAACGGCAACCGATTTGCTCGCCGGTAAGCTGTCGTTCGCGCTCGGCAGCTATTGGCCGAGCTAGGGCGTTCTCGGCCAGCCTTCCGAACGACCGCTCAGGAGGCGCGAGGCGCGCGCCCTTGGAGGACTCGATCAGCGGTCGCGGTTTGCGTCGCGGCCGTGCTCGAACTGGCCGCGGCCGTCGGCCTGGCCACGCGACTGGCGTTGATCGGCGCCGCGGCTGTCGTCGCGGCGATCGACGACGTTCTGGATCGGCACTTGCACCGGCGCACCACGCGCGTTGCCGCGCACGGGCCACTGCAGCTGCTGAGCTTGCGGCGCTTGCTGCGGCGCCTGGACCTGGCCTTGATTGCCATGGCTGCCCTGCTGCCAGCCGGTCTGCTGGCCGCCCGACTGCTGGCCCCCATGACCCTGCCAGCCCTGGCCCGGTTGCTGCCAGCCATTGCCCGGTTGCTCTGCCTGGGGCACACGGCCGCGTGCCGAGCCCCAGCGCATGCGATCCTGGCCGTCACGGTCGGCGCGGTCGTGATCCCAATGCGCCTGCTCCCAGCGACCGTCCTGGTCGCGCTGCGGATCGTGCCACGCGCCCTCGTTGTTCCGGCGCTGCTGCTCGAAGCGCTGGCGTTCGAAGCGGTCGCGCGCGATGCGGTCGGCCTCGATCCACTGCACCTGGTTCCACGAGCGCTGCTCCATCGTCCAGTTGCGGCGCATCACGTTGGCGCGATACCAGCCGTCGTCGACGAAATAGACCGGAACGCCGTACGCGCCGTACTCGCGGCAGTACTGGGCCCAGTGCGTGCGCTGGTATTCGGGCACCCACAGGTATACCGGGGGCTGCGCCGTGGCATAGGCGGGGTCGACATACTCCTCGACGACGTCGCCGTCGCCGTTGTCCACGGCCATGACGGGCTGGTTGGAGTAGACCTGCGGCGCCTCGACGTAGCCGCCGATCTCCACGCGCCCATACACGCCGGGTTGAACGACCACGGACCAGGACGCGGCGTTCGCCAGCCCGGTGGCGGCGAAGAGGGCGAATCCGGCGGCGGCGATCAGGGTGCGTTTCATTTGAAACTCCAGTTATTGCGAGAGGCTTCTTCTCAACGCGTTCAGGTTGCGCACAGTTGTCATGGTCGCGCGTAAAGCGCAGCAACATTCCGGCAAGCGATTGCAGCAGCGTGTCGCTGATCGGCGACTCCGCCCGCGCCCGCCGCGCACGCCTCGCCCTCAAGCGTCCGTGAAAGATCCGGGGTTTCCAAATCACCAACCTTTCGGCAACTTCCCCTTCGTCGCATCGGCACGCAATGCCTTTAGAGCCATTGCCCACCAATTGCGGGTTTAGCCGAAGTACGGCCGTGCACAAGGCCTGACATGCTTGCGGCCTTTCAAGATCAAGCTGAGCTCATGCAATCCGAAGATGTCCTAGTCATCGGGGCCGGACCGGCAGGCCTCGCGGCCTCGGCCTGTTTGCGCAAAGAAGGGCTGGAACATGTGGTGCTCGAGCGCGAGAGAAATATTGGCTCAGCTTGGCGCAGGCACTACGACCGGCTGCATCTGCATACCAGCAAGACCTACTCCGGCCTCCCCATGACGCCGTGGCCGAAGTCCGCTCCGCGCTACCCGTCACGCGAAGAGATGGTGCAGTACCTGCAGGCATACGCCGCAGAGCACCGAATCACTCCCCGCCTGGGCACGACCGTGCATGCTGTGAAGCGCGCCGGGGAGCGCTTCACGGTGGAGACGAGCGCCGGTGCAATGACACCACGCTTTGTCGTCATGGCCACGAGTTACAACGGCGTGCCGAATCTGCCCTCGCTCCCCGGGATGGAGAGCTTCCGAGGCACGGCCATCCATGCCGCTGAATACAAGAACGCCAACCCCTACCAGGGCAAGCGCACGCTGGTCGTGGGTTGCGGCAACTCAGGCGCGGAGATCGCGCTCGATCTGGCGGAGCAGGAGGTGGATGTAGCCATGGTTGTGCGCGGTCCAGTGCATGTGGTCCCGCGGGACATGTTCGGTCAGCCCACCCAGCACACCAATGTATTGCTTTCGCACCTGCCGCTGGGGCTGCGCGACGCCATCGCCGTGCGGACCGTCGGTCTCGTGGTGGGGGACCTGTCGCGCTGGGGCATCGTGCGGCCGGCAGTGGGTCCCAATCGAATGATTGAAGAGTCTGGGCGTGTTCCCATTCTGGACCTGGGCACCATCGCCATGGTCAAGCAGGGGAAGATACGCGTACTGCCGGCAGCCCAGGAAATGCTTCCCGACGGGGTGCGTTTCACGGGCGGTGCAGTGCATCCGTTTGAGGCCATCATTTTTGCGACCGGATATACACCGAGCCTGGGCAGCGTGATTGAAGGCTTCGAGACGATCGCCGATGCACGCGGCAGACCACATCGATTCGGAGAGGAAACCGGCATCGCCGGCTTGTACTTTGTCGGATTCAAGAATCCGCCGACCGGCGCGCTGCGCGAGATCGCCCTCGAGGCATCGCGGGTGGCCCGGGCCATTCGCAAAATCGTCGATGCGAATGTGCCCAAATCTCATCGGCCCGCCTGAAACCGGTCGGTCACGAACGGCTCCTCATGGCCGACTACGGCCCAATGGTCACTGCGCACGCCGTCTCGCTATCCGCTGGATGTGTCATTTGCCGCCAAGGCTTCTTTGGCCACTTCTCGATCTGGTACCCGCCGTTCGACCTCGATCGATGGTCAGTCGAGGTCAACCCAAAGCGGGCGATCTCCACTTGTGCTCAAGGACGCGCGGTGCTGCGATACTGCAAGCCACTATGCCGCTCCGCTCGATAGCTACTGTCCTCGCCGCCAGCGTGCTGGCCACCTCTTGCGTCATTGTGCCGGTGACGGTCGCGAGCTATGACGCCGGCTGCCAAGTCATGACGCATCACATGGAGCTGAAGGCGACGCAGGTCGGCGCATTCCAAACTTGCGGCAACGGCACCAGCGACTACCGCTGTGCCGCGCTGCTCGCATCGCTCGGGGTCGTAGCTGCCGCGAGTGCCGTCGTTTCTGGCTCAATCGTCGTGGTCGGAGACGCGGTTTACTGGGCCGAAGAACGCACAAATTGCGCGGTGCCCGTCAAACCTTCCCCGGCTGCCGGCACTTCGGGCTGACCCGCTACGAGCCATTCGAGAAAAGCATGCCGGCCAGCGGTCGTTGACGCACGGCCGCAAGTGGCCGACAAGAGCCCTCGACGGCAATGAGTTGCCCTCGCGGCCTTTTCGCCATCAAGCAGGCGTCTCGCGCAGGCAGTCGACCACTTCCTTGCGCACTTTCGGCGGTCCGACCTTCTTTCGGGTGGAACCAGCGTTGCCAAAGCGTGCATCCCGCAGGTTGGGACTGGCGTCCATCGATTCGGCCCAAGCAGGCGGTTGCCCGCCCATGTAGTAGCCCATCGTTCAATAGTAGTCGGCGTAGTAGAGACCTACGGTCAGCTTCGAGCCTTTCCCATTCTGGACGCCTTGCCCGTCTGGGCCTGAATGATCAAATGTCTTCGAGCCTTGCCCGAACTGGCTCGGAGGTGTGTCATTCGACAGGTCGATCATCAAGGACTGCGCCTTGGCCGTATAGGCCAGCAGGAGGACGAGGTTCCTCAACTCCGAGTCACCTGATCCGTACGGATGGAAACGCTGGACCTTGGCGACATCGCCGCCCACCTTCTCGGTGAGGGCGGCCCCGAAATCCTTGCTTCTCGTCATGAACGATGCTTCCGCGATTTGTCCGGGCCGGCTGGCACTTTCCACCTTGACCTCAATCGCGTATTCCTTCGCGTCGTAAGTGATGAAAAGGTCCAGGGTCTCTCCCGAGCCTGGGTAGCCTTTCTCCCGCCTGGGCTTGTGCCCACGAGCTTTCAGCTCTTCGAAAAGCAATGCATGAAGTGGAATTTCCCACTCGGCTTGTTGCGATATCAAGGCGAGGATCCTGTCTTCCAAAGAAACACAGAGCTGCACGAGGAATACGCCAATTTCCATGAATTTTCCTTGGCAATTTGACCCGGCTTGAGCGCCACGGGCGTGCACGACGGCCGATTCGCGACAACCGCGGATGAATGAGGATTGGCAGCATTCGTCTCGGACGCCGAACGGTCAATCCCTTGCTCTTGGAAAGGGTGCCCGACGGTTACGACCAGGCCGTACGCTGGCTTTTGCTCCGTTGCAGGCGGTGTTCCCGCGGGACAAGGGAGAAGTGGGGCGCTGCAGCTCGGTGGACTCCGAAACCGGTCGCTGGCGAAGGACTGGTACTGGCGACTCGCGTCCGTCACAGCTTGCGGCCACGAACAGCACTGCCGAGCAAGATCGATCCGTCGTCACTATGACACCGTCGCGTGGTGCTCACCCTCGATGTCGCGCGAGCGGCAACGCTGCCAGCGCGAGTAGCCCTGCGCCTCCAGCCACGTGGCCACCGCAAGCGTGGTGCGATCGTGCAGATAAGGCCCGACGATCTGCACGCCGATCGGCAGGCCCTCGGAATCGCCCGCTACGGGAACCACGGTGGCCGGCAAGCCGGCGAATGACGCAAGGGCCGACCACGCCCCTTGCGCCGAGTAAAGCGTGGCGATGCCGTCGACAGGCAAGGTGCGCCGCGTGAAATCCGTCTCGTCGAAGTGTGGGAACGCCACAGTGCCGAACACCGGCATCAACACCACATCGAACGCCTCGAAGAGCCTCTCGCATCGGGCACGCACGCGTGCCTGCTCGTCGAGCAAAGCCAGCCACTCGTGCGCCGAGATCACTGGCCCGGGCTGGCCCTGCGTCACGAAGGCCGACACCATGCTGCCGAAGGCGCGGGTGAGCGCCATCAAGTCAGGCAGCAGCGGGCTTGCCGAGTGCACCTCGGCTCCGGCGCGCGCCAGCGCATCGGCGACGTCCTGCACCGCGGCGCGTACGTCATTCGATGCCAGCGCCGCAGGGTGCTCGGCCGCCACCAGCACTCGAAGGTCTGCCATTCGCGCATGCCGCGGCGAAGGCAACGCCACGCGCCAGCCCACGGCCTGGGCGGGGTCGGGACCCAGCAGCACATCGAGCGCCAGCGACAGGTCGGACGCATTGCGCGCCATCGGCCCGATCACCCCGAGTGGATCCTCATGCGCCCCGTCGTGGCCTGGAAAGCGCATGCCGCGGCGCGCAAGCACGCCGTGGCTGGGCTTATGGCCGAAGAGTCCGCAGCAATGCGCGGGGATGCGGATCGAGCCGGCGAGATCCGTGCCCAGTTCCAGCGGCACGAAACCGGCGGCTAGCGCCGCGGCGGAGCCGCCCGAGGAACCACCGGGCGTGCGCGACGAGGCCAGTGGGTTCACGGTGCGGCCGTAGATGGGGTTGCTGGTCTGCCAATCGGACAGCGCGAACGCGCAGTTGGTCTTGCCGAGGATCACCGCCCCCGCGGCCTTCAGCCGCGACACGGCCACGGCGTCTTCGGTGACGGGTAGCTTGAGCGCGAAGTCGAAACCCCAAGTTGTGGGCAACCCGGCGACGTCGAACGACTCCTTCACTGTCATCGGCACGCCAAGCAGCGGCCGTCGCTCGCCGCGCGCGAGCGCAGCATCCGCGACGCGCGCCTGATCCCGAGCCCGCTCGAAGTCGCGCACGACTATCGCGTTGATCGCGGCGTCACCAGCCTCGATGCGCGCGATGGCCGCGTCGCAGACCTCCAGCGCGCTCACGCAGCGCGCAGCGAGCGCCTGCGCGAGCTCACTTGCGCCTGCCTCGGCGAGGTCGAGGGCGTTCGATTCAGCCATGATCCTGGCTCCTTCACATCAAGGGCAGGTGGAGGTCGGTGCGCCACTGCTCAGGCGGCAGAGCGCGTGGGTCGTTCACGTAGTGCTCGAAGGGCGGCACATCGCGCAAGGCGTAGCCGGTCGCCGGCAGCCACTGACCGTAGGCTGAGCCCCAGGCACGGTGTAGATCGTCGTAGGGACCGATATGCGTGAAAACCGCGTAGCGGCCTCCCGCCAGGGGCCGCCATGCCAGACTGCCGTGGAGCGCGATCGACGGTGCGAGCTCATCGTCGAAGTCCACGCCGACAAGGATGCGCGCGTGCGGATCTTCTGGATGCTCCGGCTCGTCCGGGAGGATGCCGATGCTGCGCATCACCCGCTGCGCGAGCCCCGCCTGTTCGAGCGCGGCCCACAGTTCGGCGGCGGCTTCTCGTGCTGCACGCGCCATGCGGCCGCGATGCATGCCGTGCCCGGTGGCAGTGAGCACCTGACGCTCGGACAGCTCGATGAGCCGAGGCTTCAGAACCGCCTGTGAGGGCGTCGACGAGTCGCCAGCCAGCGGAGCGCCGCCGGCGCGGCGCTCGAACAGGCGCTGCCATTGCGGCGTCGAGCCGGCGCGCACGGCAGTGGGCGTGGTGTCCAGTTCGCGGCGCATGGCCTTGGCCAGCGCTTGCGCTGACTCGTATCCCACGGACAGCGCCACGTCCAGCACCGCGGTATCGGGGCGGGCCAGCAACTCGCACGCTCGCTGCAGGCGCCGCCAGGTGACATAGCCGGCCACGGTGGTCCCAAAGTGGGCGCGAAACAGGCGGTGAAAGTGGTACGGCGACAAGGCGGCATGCCGCGCGAGGGTGTCGTTGTCCAGCACGGCATCGAGGTGCTCACCGACGTGCGCGACAGCGCGCGATAGCAAATCGAGGTAGCGCACGGGAGGCACCTGGGAAAGGGTTTGCTTGTCCGGCATGCTGGGATTGTGGCGAGCAGGCAGTCGAGACGCGTGTCCGGACTTGCTGAAACGGGATACTCGAAACCCGCCACCAGCGACCGGTGCGGGTGGTGCGGCGCTCGACGCGGGTTGATGGGCACCACTGGAATCGCGCAGTCATCGAACTCCCGCGACGCTAGATATTCGTGCTCGATGGGATGCGGCTCGGCAGCAGGTACTCGTAGGGTCGCGTGCGCGCCAGGTTACGTTGCCGGATGATGTTCTCGATCCCTGCAAGCGAGCTGCGAAAGCGGTCCAGCGGTCCGCCTGGGCTCGTGATCGCGGGGTCGAGCAGAACTGGCAGGTACGGAAAAGCGTTGTCGAGATATTCGCCGAGCGGCCGGTAGTACACGCCGCCGAGGATGTGGAACAGCAGGATCTGCTCCTGCGCCGCCAGCATGGAGGGCAACAGCTGCGACCAGCTCGCCTGACTTTGTCCCCCGGCCCCGGAGGGCGCCTGCGCGCCGCCCGTGCCTGCGCTGAACGGCGCGTAGGTCATGATCGAAGACTGAGGGAAGTTGACCGCTGCGTGCTGGGCGCTGGCGTTGAAGATGATCGCCGTCACCACGCTGACCAGCTGGCTGCGCGTGGTGATGGCGGTGAAGCCCTTGATCTTGCCGCTCTGGCCCAGTTCGGTGGCCCAGGCCCTGAGTTCGTAGTCGCCCGTCACGTCGCTGTCGCTCGCGTAGTACACGGCCACGTACTCGCCGACCCATTGGTTGATCGCGTTCCAGATCAGCAGCGCGTCGTCGCGGTAGGGGTAGTCGGGCAACTGGTCCGTGTTGTCCACCCCACGCGCGCGCAGATCGCTGGGCAGCATGTTGGCGTAGAAGTCGTAGGCGAGGCGGTCGCGCCCGCATTCGCGTTGCAGCGTTTCGATCGGCGCCGCCAGGATCACGTCGCCCGTGGTGAGCGAGCCCATGATGATCAGCGTGGCCGCCTCGTTGATGAACATCGCGCCTTCGAGATGCGGCGCGAGCAGCCGGCTCAGCGGATGCTGGACCGCGAGCTGGCGCTGCGTCGCCATCGCGAAGGCCTCGGACATCAGATGGGTCCGGCCCAGGTGCACGAACATCTCGTGGTAGTTGAAGTCCGCCACCTGCACCGCGGTCTTGGCCGATTGCCAGGCCCAGTACGCCTCGGCATTGGTCGCGTCATCGACGCGCACGAAGATCGGATTCAGCGACGGATCCTGCCCGCACTGGATTGCGACCGGCACCAGCGAGCTGCCGCTCCTGGGACGCGCGAACAGGGCGATCGGCGCGTAGCAGTAGCCCGTGCCCGTGAGCGGCTTGCTCACCGGGCCCGTCGGCGCGATGTCGCCCAGGCCTACGTAGTCGAGCAGATAGAGCCGGCCACTGCCAGCAGCATCGGCCAGGCTGTCGTCGCTGCCCATGGCCTGGCGGTATTGCGCGTCGCTCAGCGGAAACTTGGCGGGCAGCGCGAGCGCCTGCTTGATGAGCATCGGATTGGGCCCGCCCACGCGCATGTAGGCGAAGGCATCGTTGTCGTGCAGCAGTTGCGCGATCGCGGGCTCGGCGATGGTCACGAAGAGCGCGTCGTATTGCGCCACCGTCTTGGCCTGGGTGCCCTGCGTGCCCAGCACCAGCAGGTTGTAGTGGATCTGCTTGAGCTGTGTGCCGATATCGCCCACGGCACTCGTGAGACTGGCCAGCAGCGCGAGCACGGCCGCAGGCAGGGCCAGCACGCCGGCGTTCGCCGCCGCAACGCTGTCGAAGCTGGCTTGCGTGGCCGCAAGCCGGCTGCGCAGATTGTCCAGCGACTGCAGGCTGCTCGACGCCAGCGCATTGCCGGTCGCGAACGAGGCCGCGAAATTGGTGACCGCCTCGACGGCGAGCGTCGCCGTCTTGAGTTGATGCTCGAGTGTCGGCAACTCGGCGGGCGGCACCAGGACCCCCATCGGCACCCCGGCCAAGTTGACATGCGATTCGGTCCAGAGGTAGAGCGCCTGCTGCCCGATCAGCTGCAGCCGGCGCGCCGCAGCATCGATCAGGTTGGCCTTCTGCGGCAAGGTTGGCTTGAGGACGGGCACCGCCGCGGATGCGGTAGCAGGCGTGCCTGCCAGCAGGCCCAGACTGCCGGTCGCCGAGGCGGTCCATTTGAGAATGTCTCTGCGCTTCATTGCTTTCCCAATCATCATGAATCCGGAAAGGGCCGCCCGCTCCGTGCCGTCGCAAACACAGGCGGCGCGACGAGCCGGCGGCCTTTGGAGCCTACCCAAAAAATGGAACGCCTGCACTCTTCGGTGCCACCATGCGTCACCGGCTACGCGAGCGCCGCGGCGGCCCTTCGCGCGCAACAGGCAAGACCCGGCACCAACGGCCTGAACATGACCTACGACCTGACGGACAAGGTGGGTTGAATTCGGCGATGTGGCGACCCGCAAACGACCCGCTGCAGTCCTCCGACTTGCCAAGCTCGGTAACGGAAAGCGGTCGCTCAAAGTGACTGCTGCGAGGGGGCGGCATCGTGCCTCAACGGCAACGCACTTCGGGGCCAGGTCCATGCTTGCCAAACGATCGTCAGAAGCAGTCCGATCTCCACCAGCCCAAGAAGCTTGTAGAAAGTCCAAGCGCCTTGAATCGCGAGAATCATGACAAGTGTGGCGGCCAATCCCAATGCGACATTGAGCCACTTGTTGACGAGCGGAGCAACGACGAGCGACAGAAAAACCATGACGGCCTGGATCGCCATCATGATTGTTGTCGCGAGAAGAATTCCCTGGGTCACTGTCCCCAATGGAAGCATCTTTCCATCGAGCATGCTACTGAGTTTGCCGGGAATATAGAGTTCGAAGTAGTCACCGTAGATGTAGCAGAACATCGTTGCCGCCCAAAGCGCAGCGAGCTTGATCTTGATATCGACCTTGGAGTCTTGAAGACTGCTGTTGTTGAGAGGTTTCAGACTCACGAGGTACGTCCTTTGAAAGCAGGCTATGGAAAAAGCTGCGGCTGACCGTCTTCCGGCAGGAAACACCGCGACATTGCCCCATGCCGGCATCTATGCCTATCGGAATGCGACCGCTTGCGACAATGGTGGCCTGAACTGCAGAGGGAGGCACCGATTCGTTGTGCCCGGTGCCTGTGCCCGGTGCCAGGTCTTGCCTTGTGCCCGGTGCCAGGTCTTGCCTGGCAATCCACCGACGGCGCAATCACTTCCACCGAACGATGGTGAAGTTGCCTGGCAAGACCTGGCACCGTACCCAGGCACCGTACCCAGTCAGTCGGTGACGAGTAGCGTGATCGTCGCGACCTGGCTGGAATCGTTCTTGGACGTGACCGTGATGTCAATGGGGATCGACGACCCCGGTGCCGCGCTGGAACTGGTGCCAATCACGAGGTGGGAGTCGCCCACTGATGTCTCATTGAGCGCGGCGCCTTGGTAGACGAAGGTGCTCCCTGCCAAGGCAGCCACAGCGGTGCTGCCGCCCGCGGAAACATCCCAGAACACGGGCCCACTGCTGTCGAGCTCGAACGAGTCCCCCGCCACCACCGAGATCGTCTGGGACTCGCCGGGGAAGACATCGACACCGGAGACCCTCTGGCCATCGATGAGAGCGATGACGTCGAAATCGGGCGGATTGTCCGGGGGAGGCACCACGACGCCGACTTCGACGCCGCCGCCGCATCCGGCGATGAACAAGCTGGCGAGCAAGACGGAAGGAAGACCAAGTTTCAGGGTGGGCACGTTCGAACTCCGGCGGAATGGAATGCCCACTCAACGCCTCGAACGCCATCTCGGATGTCAGCCCCAACATGGAATTTACGGAGGCTTAACGTAACGCTCTGCGTCTTGAGTGGCGCGTGGAGAGAAGAGGGAGCGTGCTCTCCTGAGCGACCGTCGCCGCGCGCAGCCAATGCGCTCGCCAACGGAGCCAGGCCTTGTCGGTTCCATCTTGTTCGATGCTGGTTTTCACACGGCCTCGGCGTCTTCGATCTCGACCATGAGTCGCGGTGCGTCAACCGCGCCAGTTCTCGATCTGGAGGCGCTGGCCGAGCGCGTTCTCCAGCACGCCCGCCTTCGGGTCGACGAGGTGCAGCGGTTCGCCCTGGTTCCAAGAATAGTGCGGCGGCCCGTGCAGGTGGGGTGCCCCCGGGACAGATGTACGCGTGACCATTACCAAGTGCCGCTCGCCCTTGTCGTCAAGGGCAGGCAACTGCTCGTGGAGGATTCGCTGCATGTCGATGTCCCGGACTTCCCAAAGCCACGCTGACCGTCAGCATCGTATCGCGCGGCGGAGCAACCGGAAACCGGACGGGACGATGTAGAGTTCGGCGAACTTCACGCTGCTCGACAATGAAATCCGCTTCGCTGATCCGCGCTCGCTGGCTGCCGCTCATCTTCGTCCCGCTCCTGGCGCTCACCGTGCTCGATGCCAGCGCCCAGCTCTCGTCCAAGCCAGGCGAATACGGCAAGCACCTGCGCCTGGACGTCGTGCTGCCGCCGTCGCAGTTGGACAAGTTCTCCAACTTCAGGCCCTCGAAGCCGGCCAACGGCGACTCGCCGATGCTGGCGGTGCTGACGGCCGATACCGTCGACTGGGTCGGCGAATCCCTGGTGGCCGACTCGACCACGAATCCCTACACGATGGTCGTGTCCATCGAGGGCACGGCCAAAGCCGACGGCGACGTGGCGACGATGTGGCGCTCGGGCTGGCGCCTGGAAGACGGTTCAACGAAGTCGACTGCCTTGCCCGGCTTGTCGAAATCCGGCGTCAAGGCCGGCGAACACGTGACGCTGACGCGCGCCGCCGCGCCCTCTCGCTTCGATCGGGACAAGAACGTCGCGCCGGTGCTGAGCCTCGTGCGCGCGGACAACCTCGACATCGACCACGTCCAGGTGCAATTGTGGTCCGGCGTGGGCAGCCCCAGTGGCGTGCAGTGGATCCTGTCAAGCCGCTTCCTGTTGATCGGCGTCGTGATGCTGGTGGTCGCCCTCGTATTCCGCAAGCTCTGACCCGGCGAGCGAATCAGCCCGCGAGCGATCAGGAACGGCCATCGGGCAGAACCGGCGATTCCGGGCGGCCGGCCGTCACGCAGGCCCGCATTCCCGGGCCGGCTACGCGGCCGGCTTGCCGTGACGGCCCGCGCCCGCCGCGAACCGCCCGGCACCGGCCAGGCCCTCCGCGGCCACGACCTCGAACCCGCGCGCGCCCTCGCGCGCCAGCGCATCCGCCAGGGTGAGATCCCACTGCCCGATGGCCGACGCCCGATCCGCGCGCAGGCAGGCCTGCGGGAACGCGGCGATGGTGGCCGCCATTTCCTGCGCCGCCGCCAGCGCGGCCCCGTCGTCGACGACCCGGTTGACGAGCCCGAACGACAGCGCCTCGCCGGCATCGACGGCCCGTCCGGTGAGGATCATGTCGAGCGCCCGCCCCGCGCCCACGATGCGCGGCAGGCGCACCGTGCCGCCATCGATCAGCGGCACGCCCCAGCGCCGGCAGAACACGCCGAACACCGCGCCGCGGGCCGCGATGCGCAGGTCGCACATCAGTGCCAGCTCCAGGCCGCCGGCGACGGCGTGGCCCTCGATGGCGGCGATCACGGGCTTCGTGAAGTCCATGCGCGTGGGGCCCATCGGGCCGGCGGCGCGTCCGGTGGGCTCGACGACGTTGCGCCGCTGCGCATCGGCCATCGCCTTCAGGTCGGCTCCGGCGCAGAACTGCCCGCCGGCGCCCGTGAGCACGAGCACCCGCAGCGCGTCGTCGGCCTCGAACGATTCGAAGGCGTCGAGCAGCAATGCGGCGGTCGGGCCGTCGACCGCGTTGCGGCACGCCGGCCGATCCAGCGTGACCGTGACGACCGGGCCGCTGGATTCGACGATCACGGAGGATCGGGACATGGCCCGTCCCTCAGCCGAAGCGCACCGCGTAGATCGGCGGCAGTCGCGCGGGCAGCGCCGCCCAGCGGTCGCCGCCGTCGCCGCTCGCCCAGACCCCGCCGGTGGTGCTGCCCATCAGCAGGTGGCAGCCGTCGTCGGCGACCGCCAGCGAATGCCGGTAGACGAGGTCGTAGCAGTCGTGCTGCGGCAGGCCCGCGCGCAAGGTGTCGAAGCTCGCGCCGCCGTCGCGCGTGCGGTTGACCGCCAGCGCGCGGTCGACGGGGACGCGGCACTGGTCCTTGACGGCGGGAACGAACCACGCGGTCTGCGGATCGACGGGATGCGCGGCCACCGCGAACCCGAACGACGACAGCGGCGCATGCAGCTCCGTCCAGAGCGCACCGCCGTTGGTGGAGCGGAAGATGCCGTTGTGATGCTGGCACCACAGCACGTCCGGCTGCGCCGCGCAGCGCGCGATGGCGTGCGGATCCTGCACCTCGGGGTCGAACGCCTGCTCGGGCGGCATGTACTCGGCGCGCATGCCGTGCGCGGTCTGGGCCCAGGAGGCGCCCGCATCGCGCGTGACCCAGGCGCCGCCGCAGCTCACGCCCACCAGCACCGTGCCGTCCGCGAGCGGGCTGATCGAATGGATGCCGGGGACGTCGTAGCCGCCGCCATTCCAGGAGGGCCGCTCGGGCCGGTTCCAGAGCGCCTCGTCGAGCTGCCAGCTCTGCCCGCCGTCGGTCGATCCGAACAGCCCGCCGGGCAAGGTGCCGGCATACAGCGTGGCGCCGCTGCGCTCCAGGGCCCACACCATGGCCACCTTCCACGCCGGCCCGGGCGCTCCCTCGGGCTGCGGCGCGAATGCCGGCGCGGCCACTTCGCGCCAGCTCGCGCCGGCGTCGTCGGACGCGTGCATCTTCACGCCGAAGTGGCCCAGGTTCAGCGCGGCGAACATGCGCCCCCGCGCATCGGGCGGCAGCACCATGCTCACCGGATCGCCGACGAAGCTGGCCCGCTCCACGGCCCAGGCGCCGGTGCGCCGGCGCAGCTCGAACAGGCCCTTGCGGGTGGCCACCCAGGCGCGATCAACCATGGCTGCTCCTTCTCATCCGCCCGTCAGGGCCTGCAACACGTAGACCTTGTCGTCGGGCGCCAGCGCGTCGCCCAGCGTTTCGCGATCGGCCACGCGGCGTCCGGCGATGAACACCACCACGTGCTGGCGCAGGTGCCCCTGCTCGTCGAGGATGTAGTGGCGCAGGCGCGGGTTGGCGTCGAAGGCCGCGTCCAGCGCCTCGCGCAGCGTGGCAGCCGAAGTGCGAAGCTCCGGCGTCTCCGTGAAGCGCTGCAGTTGCGACGTGAACGCGATCTGGGGCATGCGCGCGATGATGGGCGTGCGCGTCGCGGCCCGGCAATCGGGCGTATCCCGTGCTCAGCTCGTCGACCCGGCCACCTGCGGCGCCGCCTCCAGGCGCTCGCGCACCTGGCGATGGACCACCGTCTCCTCGAGCGCCGCATGCCCGTAGCACAGCTCGAGGAACACCTCGGCGCCATGCATGAACTCCGCCGGATCGATCCAGTGGTTGCCCTGCGCGACGGCGCGCAGCTGCGGCCCCACCTCGATCCAGTTCTGCTCCATCCAGCCGTGGTCCTGCTTGAGCGTGTGCACGAGGGTGGCGAGCTCGTGGTCGCCGCTGTCGAGCAGCGAGGGGAACACGTCCTCCTCCTCGATGCGGTGGTGCTCCCGCATCGAACCGGAGAAGAAGGCCTCGATGGCGCAGGCCTCGGCGCGGGCCTCCGCATCGATGGATTCGTTCTCCATCCGGGTGGCCAGCGCGGCAAGGCGGTCGAGGTGCCCGCGCACCTGGGCGTGCCAGGCATCCATCTGGGCGAGGTCGGCGTCGGCGGGTCGGGCTCTGGGCTTCATCGCGTGCTCCTGGACAGTGGATAACGTCTTTATACGCCGCGGCCGCGCGCGCGGGTTGCGAAGAAACGATGAGGCTTCAGGCAAGCATTGCATCGCCCCAAACGGGTGCGATCGGCCTAGACTTGCAGGCCAAGGAGCCTTCGCCAGGCCAAGGAGACCGGAAAAGTGCAACTCGCCAACAGTGCCTCTCCCGCCTACTTCCACAAGGTCGTCGACTGCCAGTGGGCCTGTCCGGCACACACGCCCGTGCCGGAATACATCCGGCTGATCGGCCAGGGTCGCTACGCCGACGCCTACATGATCAACTGGGTCTCCAACGTCTTTCCCGGCATCCTCGGGCGAACGTGCGACCGCCCGTGCGAACCGGCCTGCCGGCGCGGCCGCGTGGAGGAGAGCAACCGCGAGAAGCCCGAGCCGGTGGCCATCTGCCGCCTAAAGCGTGTGGCCGCCGACCACAAGGGCGACGTGCGCGCCCGCCTGCCCACGGTCGGGCCGCGCAACGGCAAGCGCATCGCCTGCATCGGCGCGGGGCCGGCATCGCTGACGGTGGCGCGCGACCTGGCGCCCTGGGGCTACGACGTCACCGTGTTCGACGGCGAGGCCAAGGCGGGCGGCTTCATGCGCACGCAGATCCCGCACTTCCGCCTGCCCGAATCGGTGATCGACGAGGAGACGGGCTACGTCCTCGACCTCGGCGTGCGCTTCGAATCGGGCCGCCGCATCGAGTCGATGAAGGCCCTGCTCGAACAAGGCTACGACGCCGTCTTCGTCGGCTGCGGCGCGCCGCGCGGGCGCGACCTCGACCTGCCCGGCCGCCGCGAGGCCGCGGAGAACATCCACATCGGCATAGCCTGGCTCGCGTCGGTCTCGTTCGGCCACGTCACCAGCGTGGGCGAACGCGTGATCGTGCTGGGCGGCGGCAACACGGCGATGGACTGCTGCCGCTCGGCACGCCGCCTCGGCGGCCGCGAGGTGACGGTGATCGTGCGCAGCGGCTTCGCCGAGATGAAGGCCTCGCCATGGGAGAAGGAGGACGCGATGCACGAGGGCATCCCCATCCTCGACTTCCACGTGCCCAGGAGCTTCGAGCACGCCGACGGCAAGCTCACCGGCATGACCTTCGAGCGCGTCGCCGCGCAGCTCGACGCCCAGGGCCGGCGCCAGCTGGTGCCCACCGGCGCACCGGACGTGTTCGTGCCCTGCGACACGGTGCTGGTGGCCGTGGGCCAGGAGAACGCCTTCCCGTGGATCGAGCCCGACTGCGGCATCGCCTTCGATCGCCACGGCCTGCCGGTGCTCGCCGGGGAGACGTTCCAGTCGTCGCTGCCGCGCGTGTTCTTCGGCGGCGACGCCGCGTTCGGCCCGAAGAACATCATCTGGGCGGTGGCGCACGGCCACGAGGCCGCGGTGTCGATGGACCGCTTCGTGAACGGCCAGGACGTGCGCGACCGGCCGCCGCCCGCCAGCACGCTGATGTCGCAGAAGATGGGCATCCACGAGTGGAGCTATCACAACGACGTCTCGGTGGACACGCGCTTCAAGGTGCCCTGGGCCGCGGCCGAGCGCGCGCTGGCCGACATCCGCGTGGAGGTGGAGCTGGGCTTCGACGCCGCCACCGCGTTCAAGGAGGCCAGCCGCTGCCTCAACTGCGACGTGCAGACCATCTTCGACCGCGACACCTGCATCGAATGCGACGCCTGCGCGGACATCTGCCCGATGGACTGCATCACGTTCACGGCCGGCGGCGACGAGGCCGACCTGCGCACGCGCCTGAAGGCCCCGGCCGTCGACCTGGCGCAGGACCTGTACGTGTCGAGCGCGCTCAAGACGGGCCGCGTGATGGTCAAGGACGAGGACGTGTGCCTGCATTGCGGCCTGTGCGCCGAGCGCTGCCCCACCGGCGCGTGGGACATGCAGAAGTTCTCGCTGAGCCTCGCGCAGGCGGGGCCGCGCGCGACGTGCGCCGCGACGGAGGCCGCATGAAGACGATCCAGGCCGTCAACGACTTCGTCATCAAGTTCGCCAACGTGAACGGCTCGGGCTCGGCCTCGGCCAACGAGCTGTTCGCCAAGGCGGTGATGCGCATGGGCGTGCCGGTGAGCCCGCGCAACATCTTCCCCAGCAACATCCAGGGCCTGCCCACCTGGTACGAGGCGCGCATCTGCGAGAAGGGCTACTCGGGCCGGCGCGGCGGCGTCGACATGATGGTGGCGATGAACCCGCAGACCTGGGACGCCGACGTGGCCGAGATCGAGTCGGGCGGCACCCTGTTCTACGACAGCACGCGGCCGATGCCGCCCTCGCGCTTCCGCGACGACGTGCAGGTGATCGGCATCCCGCTCACCGAGATCGCCAACGCGGCCTACACCGACGCGCGCCAGCGCCAGCTGTTCAAGAACATCATCTACGTGGGCGCGCTGTCGGCGCTTCTGGACATGGAGCCGGCCGTCTTCGAGCGCCTGTTCGCGGAGCAGTACAAGGGCAAGGAGCGGCTGCTCGATTCCAACGTCAAGGCGCTGCACATGGGCCGCGACCACGTGCTGCGCAACATTCCCCATCCGCTGGGCATCCGCGTCAGGCGCTGCGACCGCGTCGGCGACCAGGTCTTCACCGACGGCAACTCGGCCATCGCGCTGGGCTGCATCTACGGCGGCGCCACGGTGGCCGCGTGGTACCCGATCACGCCGTCGTCGTCGGTGCCCGAGGCCTTCCAGAAGTACTGCGAGAAGTTCCGCGTGGACCCGGACACGGGACAGCACCGCTTCGCGATCGTGCAGGCCGAGGACGAGCTCGCCTCCATCGGCGTGGTGGTCGGCGCGGGCTGGAACGGCGCGCGCGCGTTCACGGCCACGTCGGGCCCCGGCATCTCGCTGATGACCGAGTTCATCGGGCTGGCCTACTTCGCCGAGATCCCGGTGACCATCATCGACGTGCAGCGCGGCGGCCCGTCCACCGGCATGCCCACGCGCACGCAGCAGTCCGACCTGCTCGCGTGTGCCTATGCCTCGCACGGCGACACGAAGCACGTGCTGCTGTTCCCCGAGGATCCGCACGAATGCTTCGTGCATGCGGCCGCGGCGCTCGATCTCGCCGACCGCCTGCAGACGCCCATCTTCGTGATGACCGACCTCGACATCGGCATGAACCAGCGCCTGTGCCGCCCGTTCGAGTGGGATCCGGCGCGCGAGTACGACCGCGGCAAGGTGATGACGGCCGCGCAGCTGGAGGCCGGCGCCAGCTTCGGCCGCTACAAGGACGTGGACGGCGACGGCATCCCGTGGCGCACGCTCCCGGGCACGCACCCCACCAAGGGCGCGTTCTTCACGCGCGGGACCACGCGCGACCCGTACGCGCGCTACTCCGAGAAGGGCATCGACTACGTCTACAACATGGAGCGCCTGCAGCGCAAGTTCCTGACCGCGGCCACGCTGGTGCCGCAGCCGGTGGTGCGCCCGGCTGCGCAGCCCACCCGCACCGGCGCGATCTACTTCGGCTCCACCAGCCCCGCCATGGCCGAGGCGCTGGACGTGCTGGAGGCGGAGGACGTGCACGTGGCCGCGATGCGCCTGCGCGCCTTCCCGTTCCCGAAATCCGTGCGCGAGTTCATCGCCGCGCACGACAAGGTGTTCGTGGTGGAGCAGAACCGCGACGGCCAGATGCACTCGATGCTGGTCAACGAGCTCGACATCGACCCCGCGCGCCTGGTGCGCGTGCTGCACTTCGACGGCACGCCCATCACCGCGCGCTTCATCGCCGCGACCATTCGCAAGGCCGTCGAGCGCAAGAGCCGGAAGGTGACGGCATGACCTATATCGCCAAGCCGCTGCTGCACCATCCGACCTTGCGCGAGAACAAGGTCGGCTACACGCGGCGCGACTACGAGGGCCGCGTCTCGACGCTGTGCGCGGGCTGCGGCCACGACTCGATCTCCGCGGCCATCGTGCAGGCCTGCTGGGAGCTCGACATCGAGCCGCACCGCGTGGCCAAGCTCTCGGGCATCGGCTGCAGCTCCAAGACGCCCGACTACTTCCTGGGCGCCTCGCACGGCTTCAACACCGTGCACGGCCGCATGCCCTCGGTCCTCACCGGCGCCAACCTGGCCAACCGCGACCTGCTGTACCTGGGCGTCTCGGGCGACGGCGACTCGGCCTCCATCGGCCTGGGCCAGTTCGCCAACGCGCTGCGGCGCGGCGTCCGCATGGCCTACATCGTGGAGAACAACGGCGTCTACGGCCTCACCAAGGGCCAGTTCTCGGCCACCGCCGACCGCGGCTCGCGCAGCAAGAAGGGCGTCATCAACAACGACAACCCGATCGACCTGGTGGGCATCGCGCTGCAGCTGGGCGCCACCTACGTCGCGCGCAGCTTCTCGGGCGACAAGGAGCAGCTGGTGCCGTTGATCAAGGGCGCGATGTCGCACGGCGGCGCCGCCTTCATCGACGTCATCAGCCCTTGCGTGACCTTCAACAACCACGCCGGCTCGACCAAGAGCTTCGAATACGTGAGCCAGCACAACGAGGCCGTGAGCCGCATCGACTTCATGACGCCCGGCGAGGAGATCACCACGGCCTACGCGCCCGGCAGCGTGATCGACGTCCCCCAGCACGACGGCACCGTGCTGCGCCTGCGCAAGCTGGCCGACACCTACGACGCCACCGACCGCTGGGCCGCGCTCAGCTTCATGCAGCAGGCCGCGGCCCAGGGCGAGATCGTCACCGGCCTGCTCTACCTCGACACCATCGCCACCGACCTGCACGCGTCGCTCAACACCGTCGCCGCCCCGCTCGCCTCGCTCGGGCGCGACACCTTGTGCCCGGGCAGCGCGCTGCTCGACAAGATCAACGCCGGGCTGCGCTGAAGCCCACCGCCAGAGGAAGGAGGCTTGCCATGCCGGAACGCACAGTCCTGCAATCCATGAGCCAGCGCCACGTCGTCAGCCTGGGCCCGTCGGCGAACGTGCACGACGCCGCGTGCACGATGACCAAGGCCAACTGCGGCAGCGTCCTCATCATCGACACCGCCGGCGTGATGCAGGGCATCGTGACCGAGCGCGACCTGATGACGCGCGTGCTGGCCAAGGGGCTCGATCCCACCGCCACCACCGTGACCCAGGTGATGACCCGCAACCCGCAATGCGTCACGCCCGAGGTGAAGGTGGCCGACGCGGTGCTGATCATGATCGAGCGCGGCTTCCGCCACCTGCCCATCGTCGACCCCGACGGCCGCGTGCTGGGCGTGTTCTCGGCCCGCGACGCGCTGCCGCGCGAGGTGAACACCGCGGTGGACATGGCGGAGTTCAGGGAGCAGGTGAACGACGCGCTGGGCTGAAGCGCGACGCCGGCAGATGGCGCTTGACTCATTTCGATATTTAGCTAATCATTGAGTCATGAGCGAAGTCTTCCGGGCCCTGTCCGATCCCACCCGCCGCCGGGTGCTTCAACTGCTGCGCGAAAGATCGATGAGCGCGGGCGAACTCAGCGACGAGTTCAGCGTCTCGAAGC